>Ga0256405_10002959_pt1 | contig 36751 bp, 31 predicted proteins | sample RumenRJG_02DNA_FD_189096 | JGI IMG/M metagenome (GOLD analysis project Ga0256405, IMG submission 189096) | Bovine rumen microbial communities from Lethbridge, Alberta, Canada - RJG_02 | ecosystem: Host-associated > Mammals > Digestive system > Stomach > Rumen | place: Canada: Alberta...
GAGCGCCTCAAGGTCGTGCAGGCCGCGATGGAGAAGGGCGACTCCAAGGCGCTCAAGGTCTACGTGCAGATCGGCCGTTTCCTCGCGCACGCGATTCCTTGGTACAAGGAGTTCTACGACTACTCGAGCATGATGCTGCTCGGCCGCGTTACGTCCGGACTCGGCGGCGACGTCATTCTCGAGACTGCACGCGCGATGCTGAAGGACATCTACCCGGCGACTGCCGAGGAGATCGAGCTCATCGTCCCCGACGAGCACTTCCGCCGTCTCGGCCAGTCCGTTGCGGCCGCGCAGATTCCCGTCATCAAGAAGCGCTGAAAGGTCTTCAAGAAATGACTGACGAACAGAAGAAGGTTCTCGAAGCGGCCGGCATCGTGGACGCGACCGACGTGTCGCGCTACGGCTCCGGCCACATCAACGAGACGTACAAGGTCGAGACGGCCTCGGGTGTGCGCTACATCCTGCAGCGCGTCAACACGACGATCTTCGACGTCGATCTCCTCAAGACGAACGTCGTTCGCGTGACGGAGTTCCTTAAGTCCAAGGGAGTGAAGTCGCTCGAGGTCGTCGGATACGACAACCCGTGGCGAATCTACAAGTTCCTCGAGGGCTACACGTCGCGCGACGTCGTCTCCGAGCCGCATCAGGCGTACGACGTCGGCCGCGCGTTCGCGAAGTTCCAGAACGACCTCGCGGACATTCCGCCGCCGCGTCTGGAGGACATCATCCCGAAGTTCCACGACACGCCGAACCGCCTGAAGCAGCTCGACGATGCCGCCGCGAAGGACGTGAAGGGCCGGCTTAAGTCGGTCGCCGCCGAGATGGCGTTTGTCGACTCGTGGCGCAAGAACGCGAGCCGCATCGTCGACCTCATGGCGGCGGGCGAGATCCCCGAGCGCGTGACGCATAACGACACGAAGATCAACAACGTAATGATCGACGCGAACGGCGAGGCAGTCGTGATCGACCTCGATACGACCATGCCCGGCTCCGCGCTCTTCGACTTCGGCGACATGGTCAGGACTTCGACCGCCGCCGCCGCCGAAGACGAGGCGGATCTCTCGAAGGTGTTCGCGAAGCGCGAGTACTTCGAGGCGCTTGCGAAGGGTTATCTTGAGGGCGCGAAGTTCCTCAACGAAGCCGAGCGCGCGAACCTCGTGTTCTCCGGAAAGCTTGCGACGTTCGAGGTGGGAATCCGCTTCCTCGCCGACTACCTCGCTGGCGACGTGTATTTCCACACCAAGTACGACGACCACAACCTCGTCCGTGCGCGCAACCAGTTCCAGATGGTGCGCTCGCTCGAGGAGCAGACGGCCGACTTCGAGGCGATAGTGAAGGGGCTTTCTTGAAACTAGAAATCCTTCCGTCGCTTCTTGCGGCAGACCTCGGACGCCTCGCCGAAGAGACGAGGCGCGCCGAGGCGTCTGGCGCAGACGCCCTGCACATCGACATCATGGATCCGCACTTCGTGCCCAACATGAGCTTTGGGCCGTCGATCGTCGATTTCTGCAGGAAGACCTGCCCAACGTTCTACCGCAACGTCCACCTCATGATGTCGCGCCCCGACCTCTACATCGAGAAGTTTGCCGCCGCCGGTGCGCAGACGCTGCAGATTCACGTCGAGGCGGACTGCGATCTCCACGTCGAGCTTAAGCGCATCAGGGCGCTTGGCGTGAAGCCAGCGATTGTGCTGAACCCCGAGACGAACGTTGAGATCCTTCGGCCCTATCTTGGTGAGATCGACGAGGCGCTCGTGATGACGGTGCACCCCGGCTACGGCGGGCAGAAGTTCATCGCCGAGTGTCTTCCTAAAGTCACGTGGCTCAGGGAGCGCTGTCCCGATCTCGACATCATGATCGACGGCGGCGGGAATGCCGAGACGATTCCGCTCTCTGCGAAGGCGGGCGCAAACCAGTTCGTCGCCGGCTCCTACCTCTTCGGCAAAACCGACATGAAGTCAGCGGTGGAAGATCTAAGGAATGGTATTCAATCCGCTCTCCAACTCTGAACTCCAACTCCAACTACTAACTCCCGACCCCTGACCCCTGACCCCTAACTCCTGACTCCTATCTCCAACTCCAACTCTGAACTCCAACTCTTAATGAAACATCGAATTCTTCTCTGCGTCACAGGCTCGATCGCGGCCTACAAGGCGGCGGAGCTCGTGCGGCTCTTCGTGAAGAACGGCGACGAAGTGCGCGTCGTGATGACTCCGGCGGCCTGCGAGTTCGTCTCTCCGCTCACCTTCCAGACGCTTTCGCGCAATCCTGTCTATGTCGAGGAGTTCAAGCGTCCAGCGGAGTGGCGCCCCGAGCATATATCGCTCGCCGACTGCGATTTTGCCGTTGTCGCGCCCGCCACTGCAAACACAATCGCCAAGCTGCGCTACGGGCTTGCCGACAACCTGCTCACCTCTACTCTCCTCGCGACGCGCGCGCCAATCGCTATTGCGCCCGCGATGAACGACGGCATGTGGGAAAACGCGGTCACGCGCGAAAACATCGCCGCGCTCGAGAAGCGTGGCGTCAAGATTGTCGCGCCAGGATACGGCGAACTCGCGTGTGGAACGAGCGGCCTCGGCCGCATGGCCGAGCCGGAAGAGATCTTTAAGGCCGTGGAGTCGATCTCGTGAAGTTCGACATCCTTGTTGTAACTGCATCGAACGAAGCCCAGGCGCGCGGCTACCGCGCTATGGTCGCGCCGCTCGTAGGCGCGCTTGCAAAAAAAATTCTTGTCGTTCCCGATCCGGGTGGCAAGCGCGTCGGTTCGCTTGGCAGCACTGTCGGCGTCCTCAAAAAACTTGGCGATGTCTCGAAGAGCCGCGTACTTATCTGTCATTCAGGCGGCGACTCTAAGCGACTCCCTTCATACGCCGCGATAGGCAAGGCATTTGTTCCTGTGCCAGACAGTTGCGGCAAGACAGTTTCCCTTTTCGAGCGCATCGTAGCGAACATGGAACAGCTTCGGCTTCCGAAGAGCGGCGTGCTTGTTGTCTGCGGCGACGTCGCGCCAGAGTTTGATTTTAGTTCGTGTGATTTTTCTAAGAGTGGCGTTACTGGAGTTGCGTACTACGACTCGCCTGAAGAGGGCTCGCGTCATGGCGTCTATGTTCCTGAAAAGTTGGAGTCCAAAGTTGGAGTTGGAGAAAGGAACAATTCCACTCTCGAACGCCAACTCAAAACTCGAACTTCTCATATTGGTAGGGACGCCTGTCCCCAGGCGTCCGCGGACGGTTTGGAAAACCGTCCCTACCAAGTAAAAGCCTTTCTCCAGAAGCCGACGCCTTCTGTTGCAAAGGCGGCGGGCGCGGTGTGTCGCGGCAAGGTCGCTGTCGATACCGGCATTCTCTGGATCGATCCCGCGACGGCAAAGAAGATTGTCGCCGCCGGATGGAAGGTTGGCGACATCTACGACGAATTTGCGCGTGAACTTCTCGATGGCTTCGCGCCGTTCCATGTGAACGTTGTTCCTCGTTGCTCGTTCTTCCACATCGGCTCGACGCGCGAACTTCTTGCGCGACTTGGGGAGGGGCGCGAGTGGGTCGAGGGCTGCGCAATCTCGCGCGACGAAATGAAACTCGGCGGGAGGAATGTCGTTACTTTTGTGCCGAGGGAATTTGGTCCAGTCGAGCTTTCCGAAGGCGAGTGCCTCACGTGTCTTCCTGTCTGCGGGAAGTGGATCCCAATTCGCTATCGCGTCGAGGACGATTTCAAGTCAGATGGAAAGTGGGAGAAGCTAAAGCTTGGTGAGATCATGAAGAAGGTTGACCACAAGAAGCTTCTTGCGCTTCGTAAGGTGGATGACTGCATAACTGTGGAACTTCCGCTTCGCATCGACTTTGCTGGCGGCTGGAGCGACACTCCGCCGATATGCTACAAGATGGGCGGCGCGGTCTTCAACGCCGCGGTTACGCTGAACGGCGTGAAGCCAGTCAAGGTGCGCGTTCGGCGCCTCGCGACTAAGGAAGTCAGCGTCGAGAGCGTCGACCTCGGGAAGTCTGGTGTTCTAAAGTCGCTTGAAGAAATCCGTGCGCCGAAAGATCCGCACGACTGGTGTGCGCTCGTAAAGAGCGCTCTCACTGTGACGAAGTTTGACTTCTCTCGCGGCGGGCTCGACATCAAGATTTCCGCCGATGTCCCGAAGGGCAGCGGCATGGGCACGAGCTCGATTCTCGGCGCGGCGCTCGTCACTGCGCTCGAGCGCGTAGCTGGTCGCAAGCCGGAATGGAAGCGCGTCGCGTCGCTCACTCTCGCGCTTGAAAAGGAGATGGCGACGGGAGGCGGCTGGCAGGACCAGATCGGCGGCCTCGTTCCTGGTGCACATCTCGTTTCGACAATGCCAGGCAAAAGCCAAAACCCGAACCTGAAGTGCGTCTCTGCAAAGTCTGAGGCGGCGTTTTCCAAATTCCTCAAGGATCGCGCGCTTCTATACTTCACGGGACGGAAACGCATGGCGCGAAACATCTTGCGCGGTGTGATTGGATTTTTCGAGGAGAATCCCGACGACATCGCGCGCTCGATCGTGCGCCGGCTTAAGAGCGACGCGGAGCGTGCGTTCAAGGCAGTCGAGTCGTGCGACTGGGATTCGTTCTGCTCGGCCGTCAACGACTACTGGCTTTCCAAGAAGGCGCTCGATCCAGGGAGCACAAATCCGCTCGTCGAGCTGATCATTGCGCGAATGGCACCGTGGATTTCCGCCGTGAGTTTGTGCGGCGCTGGTGGCGGCGGCTTCATGTTCGTCATCGCGCGCTCGAAGGATGCGAAGGCGAAGATCAGGTCTGTTCTTGAAAAACATCCGCCGATCAAGACAGGACGCTTCTTCGATTTCGAGATAGCCACATGAAGACGATAGTAGTCATACCTACATACGACGAGAAGGACAACGTCGGGCCGATGGCCGAGGCGGTGCTTAAGAACGCCGTCGAGCTTCTCTTCGTCGACGACAACTCGCCCGACGGGACTGGAGCAGTAATCGATGCGCTCGCGGCGAAAGAGCCGCGCATCCACGTTCTCCACAGGGAAAAGAAGGAAGGGCTTGGCCGCGCGTATGTCGCGGGCTTCTCAAGGGCGCTCGAGCTTGGCGCGGATCTTGTCGTGCAGATGGACTGTGACTTCTCGCACGATCCGAAAGACGTCGCTCGCCTTGTCGAGGCCATTTCCACTCCGATTCCTTCCAAGCGATCATGCAATTCTGACGACACGGAGAAATTCCCCGATCTCGTCATCGGCTCGCGGTATGTTCCTGGCGGTTCTACTCCCGGCTGGCCTTTTAAGCGCCGCCTTATTTCGCGCGCCGGCGGAATCTTCATCCGCACCGTCACGGGAATGCCGGTAAGGGATCCGACAGGCGGCTTCAAGTGCTGGAGAAAGACGACGCTTGAGAAAATTGATTTTACCACTGTTGCGTCTGCTGGATATTCTTTCCAATTGGAGATGAACCACAGGACGTGGAAGGCGGGGCTTTTCATCAAGGAGATTCCGATCGCGTTTACCGACCGCGTTGCGGGCTACTCCAAGATCACCGCCGGCATCGCAAAAGAATCCCTCAAGATCGCCTGGCGCCTCCACCGCTAAGTAAAGTGGTGTAGAGAGCAGAAATAAGATTTAGTTACTATGAAAGACACCAAGGTTTAGTTCCTGAGAACGACAACAAAGGTTCTATTACTGAGAATAGCAACAAGATTTAGTTACTGAAACAGGCAATAAAAGAGTGGTAGTATAATCAAAGCCCCATCGGGCGTGAAGAAGTGTTGGAGATTTGTTATCGAGAGGATTTAGTTACTGAGGCAGACAACAAAACAGTGATAGTATAAGCGAAGCCCCATCGGGCGGAAAGACGCATTGAGATTTGTTGCCGAGAAGATTTAGTCACTGAAACAAATAACAAAATAGTGGTAACATAAGCGAAGCCCCGTCGGGCGGAACGAGCGTAGCGAGTGAGTCCGATGGGTATACCAAAGTAAGATGGCGAATATTCCAAAATTGGTAAGGCAGCATCAAGAGCTGGAACGAGTTAAGCTACTCAGCCACCTCTTCGATCCCGACCCTGAGCACCCCGAGAGAATCGCCGATTCCGCCAAAAACCTTCCGCTCCCTCCAGGGCTCAGAAGCCGCGCGGCGGCCGCCGAAGAATTCACCTCCCTCCTCAAGAGCGAATTCGGGGAAGTGCGCCGCCTCGCCGCTTCGGCGCTCGGCAAGATGGCCGCGGAAGGAGATTACTACTATGAAGTCTTCCTTCCGCTACTCGCCGATCTCGTCAGGAACGACGAGAGGCCGCAGGTGCGGCAGTATGCCGCCAAGGCCATTGCCCGCTATGGAGAGAAATCAGTCCGCGTCCTCGATGCGCTAAAGGACGTTGCGCGCGAGGATGGCGCGCCGTCATATTTGCGGAACGCCGCCGCAGACGCAGTGGCGGTTATACAGAACGCTAACCGCGCGCGACTCGCGCGCAGGAAGAACTGGTGCACAAGGTGCAAGCGTTCGATTACCGATGAGGAATACATGGCGGGCATGGAGCGCTGGGGACGTCCCTATTGCCGCCACTGCCTAGACGAGCGCGAACTGGAGAACGTCAACTTCGAGTTCGTTGTCGAAGACGCCAAGAAGCGCAGGACACAAGGCGGAGTCTCCGTGCAGAGCATTGGAGAGAAGAGGATCGCCGAGTTCCTTGAGAGCGAAGGGATTGCGTTCATGTATGATGAGCGCTATCGAATCGCCGGAGATGCTGTTGTCAGGCCAGACTTCTATCTACCGGAGTTCGACGTCTATATAGAGTATTTCGGGATGAACACGCCAGAGTACATCAGGAACAAGGAGCAGAAGAAGTTCCTATACCAGCGCGCGGGGAAAAAGCTCATCTCCATTTCCTACAAGGACGACGAGCGGCTGATAGAGGTCTTGCGCGAAAAGTTGTCAAGGTACTTTAGATTAAAGAGCGACACGCCATCTGCCAGCAAATAGCTACTCCAACCTTGGTTCCACCAACTCTGGGCCTACCAATATCTCTCCCACCAGCAAAAAGCTATTCCAACCCTAGCGTTGCCAACTTAGGCCTCTCCTACCCTAGCCCTGGCAACTATAGCCCCGCCGCCCCAGATCCCACCAATTCAGTGCCCATTAGTTAGTTGGTGCTTTTCCAACGATTTCCTATCGGCATCATCTATCTATACGATAGTTACGCTTGTTATTGGAGACGAGTCCACTCACTCGCTGCGCTCGTTCCGCGGACTCGTATTCTCAATCTAATCTTGCCGCAGACTTGTGTATCTCTTGTCCCTGATATCGGCTCCAAGTAATTTTCCCGCGGACCCGCATACCTCGTATTCAAGATCCCAATCTCTCTTTCTTCGGTGTGCCCAACTATTCCAGATTCTCACCTAATCCTTTCCCGCGGACTCGCATTCTCAATCCAATCTTGCCGCGGACCCGCATTCTCAATCCCAAGCCTCTGATCGCCAGCATTGGGATCGTCTTCTTCATTAGAAGTAACCTCCACCGTCGGGCGGAACAAGCGCAGCGAGTGAGTCCGACGGAACTCCCAGGCCAACCACTCTCAACCTTTTTTCTGGCTCATTCCCGTCCAACTCCTCTCTGTTCTCTCTCGATTTCCCCCCGCCACTCCCCGTCTACTCCACCTTAGGGCGATTTGGTATAATGTGTGCCATGAAGACAAAGCCGCTTTTCATCGTAATGTCCGCGCCCTCCGGCTGCGGCAAGTCCACCCTCATCGACATGCTTCTCCAGGAATACCACGACATCGTCTACTCGATCTCGTGCACGACGCGCGCGCCGCGCGGCGAAGAGGAAGACGGACTCGACTATCACTTCAAGACAAAAGAGCGCTTCGAAGAGCTGATCCGCGAAAACGCCTTCATAGAGTACGCCAAGGTCCACGACAACTACTACGGCACCCTCAAGGCCCCCATCGAGGAAGTCCTCGCCGAAGGCAACTCGATGATACTCGACATTGACGTCCAGGGCGCGGCGAAGGTGCGCGACTACGTGCGCGCGCTCCCCAACAACGATCCCCTCAAGATCGGCTACGTCGACATCTTCATCCTCCCTCCCGACATGGATGAGCTCCGCCGCCGTCTCGAAGGGCGCGGTACAGACTCGCAGGAGGTCATAGAAAAGCGCCTCGCCAATGCCGAAGGAGAGATCGCCCGCGCCGACGAATACATGTTCAAGGTGACGAACGACGACCTTGGCCACGCCTACAAGCGCCTCTGCGATCTAATAGACGCTCTCTCTGGCCGTATGTGATCTATGCCCTTGCCCAGGGCGGGTAGGGCGTGCGGAGATCCATAGGATCGCCCGAGGCTGGGTGGCGGAACTTCGCCGCGAGAGCATGGAGGCAATGGCCCGTCATATTCTCTACTGCAAACGCACCATAAAGTCGGTCGTTCACGATGTGCATCCCCGCGAGCGCGAGCTGCGCGCGAATCTGGTGCGTGACACCGGTGAAGATTGTGACTTCAAGTAGCGTCTGCTCTTCCGTCTCTGTCGATATAAACTCCACCGGCTTGAACTTCGTGACCGCGTGAAGCGGCTTAAGTCCCTCGCACTGCGCTCGCGTCAGTCGGTTGTGGTGAATGTCTATCATCCGGCAGAAGGGCAGAGTCGGGTCATGGACCAAGTCGTTCTCGAGTGTTCCGCCGGCCGCGACCGTTCCCTCGACGAGCGCGAGGTAGGTCTTCTCAACCGTCTGCGCGGCGAATTGTCCGCGAAGGTTCTCAAATGCCTCCGCCGTTCGCGCGACGAGGACTAGCCCTGACGTATCGGCATCTATGCGATGCACCGCGCCCGCGAGAAGGGGTCTGTCCCCGAGCGGAATGCACTCGGGGTGGCGCGCGGCAACGCCGTTCATCAGCGTTCCGAGCTCTGAGCGTTTCAGCGGCTGCACCGGCACGCCGCTCGGCTTGTCGTAGGCGAGAATGGCGTCGTCTGCGAAGACCTCGCGCAATCTAACCGACGGATCTGGCGCGACCACGTTGTCGCACGCCTCCGCGAGCTCTCGCACTTCAATCGTCTCTCCGCCACGGAGCTTCAGTCCCTTCGCCGCGCGACGACCGTCGACAAGGACCGCGCCCGACTCTATCGCCTCGCGCGCGAACGCCCGCGTGCTCGTTGGGAAGTGCAAAAGAAGGGCGGCGTCCAAACGCACGCCGCCCTCTTTTACCTCTATGCTCTTGTTCCTAATCACAAACCTCTAACTCCGCTCTCCAACTCCAACTCCTGACTCCTGCGTACTGACTCCTATCTCCAACTCCAACTCTGAACTCCAACTTCTAACCCTGACTCCTGACCCCTGACTCCTGCGTACTGACTCCTGACCCCTGACTCCTATCTCCAACTCCAACTCTGAACTCCAACTCCGAACTCCAACCCCTGACCCCTGACTCCTGACCCCTGCGTACTGACCCCTAACCTCCAACTCCAACTCTGAACTCCAACTCCTACTCATACCTATCCATGATGCTGGGCGCGACGGGAGCCATGCCTTCCCACGACTTGTTGGACGACCACGGAAGATCGGTGTCTTCCGCGGTATCCGCTATGCACCCGGACAGGAGCCCGAGCGCCACTGCCGCCGCGAATCCGTAAAGGAGTTTCGCGGGCGACGGTGCGAACGAGCGAAGCGGAGAGAGCATAGTCGACCGTCTCTGCTTTGTCAGTCGGCGAAGATGATGTCGCCGGGCTGGATGTCGTCCTGCTTCCATGCGCCGAGGATGTCGCAGATGACGTAGTTCTTCTCGCGGACTTCCTGGCGGAGGCGGATGCGGCCGATGAACTCGCCGGCTTCGCCATGGAAGCCAGGACGCTTCACGCCGAGCTCGATGTTCGGGATCGGGTGGTCGAGGTTGTCGCCCTTGAGTTCCTTCATCGTCTTGGCGTCGAACTCGATGATGACGAACATGTTCTCGTTATCCGCTTCAACGATCTTGCCCTTGTCGCCGGCTGGGAGCGATGTGAGCTTGTCGGTGCCGCCGGTGATGCGACGGCGCTCGTCCATCATTTCCTGGATGAGTTTCTTCAACTGCTCGACTAGCTTCTGGCTCTTCTGCAGCTCTTCCTTCGCGGCGGCCGTCTCGTCCTGGGCCGTAACGACTTCATCCTTTAGAGAGGTGATTTCAGCGTTGAGTTCGTCGATCTGGGCCTTGATCTTGACGATCTGGTTCTCGAGGTCTGCCTTGATCTCTTCGAGTTTGGCGATCTTCTCGTTCTTCTCGACGATCGTCACCTTGTCCTGGCGCGCGAGCGGCTTGATCTTGTTCAGTTCCTCGACCTGATCGTCGAGGATCTTGTGGAGCTTCACGAGCTCGGCACGCGTCGTGTTGAGCTTGGACTGCATCTTCGACGCTCCGTCAAGGAGCTGCTCGAGGAGCTCATGCTCCGTGCCGGGGCCCTTCATAAGCGGTTTGACGCCGTCCATAACGACCTTGCCCTCGTGGTCGAGGACATAGACGTTGCGAAGCTGTGACCTCGTCGTCTGGTTGTCCCAGCTGAACGTCTCGAGATTGCCCTGCTCGAGGTAGAAGTTGTAGTCTTCGAGGACATTCTCGGTCTCTGGAATGTCGACGATCTTCGCCTCTATGGGCGAGATGTCCTTTTTCGTTTCGGTAGTCGCGTCCTTGTTGGGCTCGACCTTTTCGATCGTGCTCGCGATCCTGACGACATAGTCCTCCTGCATCTCGTTGCGGTCAGTAAGAAGCGTGCGCTTCTTATTGAGCTCGATTTCGAACCACAGGGCCGCAGCCGAGAGGATCAAGAACAGATACACGAGGACGTGCAGTGCTTTATTCATATGAGTATATTCCTATACGTGACTGTAGAATGATACACCATTTCCGTTCTAAACGCAACCGTTTTTTGGTAGAATATGCGGCATGAATTTTCAAGTCATAAAAACGGACACGCGTACGCGGGCGAGGCTGGGGCGGCTTTTTACCCCCCACGGCACCGTCGAAACCCCCGTTTTTATGGACGTTGGCACGCTTGGGACGGTCAAGGCGCTTGAGCCGCGCGACCTCAAGGAGCTGGGGGCGCAGGTCGTCCTCGGCAACACCTACCACCTCATGTTGCGCCCCGGCGCGGAGGTCCTCGCGGCCGCCGGCGGGCTTCACCGCTTCATGGGCTGGGACGGGCCGATTCTCACCGATTCGGGCGGCTTCCAGGTCTTCTCTCTCGCCCGGATGCGCAAAATCACCGAGGAAGGGTGCCGCTTCAACTCCCATATCGACGGCCACGAGTTCTTCCTCGGGCCGAAGGAGTCGATGGAGATGCAGCGCGTGATCGGCTCGGACATCGCGATGGTCTTCGACGAATGCCTGCCCTACCCTTGCGAGCGCGAGAGAGCCGAGAAGTCGGTCGAGCAGACCTTGCGCTGGGCGCAGGCCTCGAAGGACGCGCCGCACGCCGACGGCCAGATGGTCTTCGGCATCGTCCAGGGCGGAGTCTACGACGACATCCGACGCCACTGCGCCGAGGAGCTCGTCAAGATCGGCTTCGACGGCTACGCGATAGGCGGCGTCTCGGTCGGCGAACCCGAGGAGTTCATGTACAAGGCGGTCGACGCTTCTGTCCCATATCTCCCCGAGGACAAGCCGCGCTACGTTATGGGGCTCGGCGTCATGCACCAGATGGCCGAGTGCGTCGCGCGCGGCATCGACATGTTCGACTGCGTGATCCCGACGCGCATCGCCCGCCACGGCACGGCGATCACGCGCCGCGGCAACGTCGCGATCAAGGCGGCGAAGTGGGCATTTGACCAGGGGCCCGTCGAGGAGGGGTGCGAGTGCTACTGCTGCCGCAACTTCACGAGGAGCTACGTCCGCCACCTGCTCGCGTGCGACGAGATCCTGGGCTTGAGGCTTCTCACGATCCACAACGTCTGGGCGCTCAACCGCTTCATGAAGGAGCTGCGCGCCGCGATCGACGATGGTACTTTTTTCGATTGGAAAGAACAAGTAAAGAAAGACACAAAAGAAAATGAATAACTGTATTATGCTCTGCGACGCCGCACCTGCGGCTCCCGCTCCCGCGGCTCCCGCCGCCGCTCCCGCCCAGCAGTCTGGGTTCGGTATGATGGTTCCCATGCTGCTGATCCTCGCGATCTTCTACTTTATGATGATCCGTCCCCAGCAGCGCAAGGAGAAGGAACGCCGCCAGATGATAGAAGAATTGCGCGCGGGCGCGAAGATCGTCTTCGCCGGCGGCATCATCGGCACTATCATCGAGGCGACCGAGAAGACGTTCAAGGTCGAGACCTCGAACGGCACCGAGATGGAGATTCTCCGCAGCTGCGTCCAGGGCGTTGTCACGCCCGAGGGAGCTGCTGAGGCCAAGTAGGCGCCGTCAATGGCTTTCGAACAGGGCAAGTTCGGCATCGAATACAACTCAAACCCGATAGACGAAGAGTCGTCGGGCGCGGGCTGGATTATAGCCGTCATTGCCCTCGCGGCGGTTGCCGTCCTTGCGGCGGCTGGCGTGAGGCGGCTTATTTCGTCGCCTCCCGACGAGCCGTCGCCGGCCGATACGCCCGTCGCCGCTCCAACTGCAACGTCGGTCGCGACTAACGCGCCGCCTCGCGTCGAGCCGCCCAAGCCGCCGCCGCTTCCGCCCGGCGCCGAGCGCAACCGCCCGCGCGTCGCGCAGAACCTGCTTCTCAAGCTCGAGAAGGCGGAGGCCGCGCACGACGTAGAACTTGCGGTCGCGACTATCGAGCAGCTTCGCGCGCTTCCGGGCGAGGCGGTCGCGGACCTCGACAACTCGCTCGCCAGGCGGCTCGGCGAGCTGAACATCCGCCGGCTCTTCGTCGGCAAGAACCGCCAGTGGGTCAAGGAAGTTGTCGTTCGTCGCGGCGACTCCGCGACGCGCATCGCATCCGAGAACGGCTCGACGCTCGCCTCGCTACTTAAGCTCAACGAGCTTCCTTCCGCCGATCGCCTCAATGTCGGGCAGAAGCTCGAGGTCATGGACCATCCGCGCTTCACGATCGTCGTCCACCGCGCGGCGAAGTACGCCGACCTCACTTTGAAGGGCAAGTTCTTCAAGCGCTACGACATCATCGCCCCCGTCCGCGCGGAGGAGGGCAACTACGAAACGCCCGCGCGGCTGCGCGCGTTTCTTGCGGAGAAGGGCATCGCGCTTGCGCCCGCCGACAGCGCGGAACTCGACATGCTCGTGCCCGCGAAGTCGTCTCTGCTCGTCTCCGAGCTCTGAAACGAATTCATATTCAATTCATTTTTCTTTCTGCAGAATATGATATGATGACTCCGTGAACAGGAGTCCGTCAATTGCATATGGGTTCGAATGGCTTGCGCTCTGCGCGTCTCTCGCGCTGGGCGAGGCTTGCGCTTTCGGCGCGGCGATCCTCTCGCCTCTCTGGCCGCTCGCGGCATTCGCTGTAGTGGTCGCTTTCGTCGCATGCCTTGCGTTCGCATCGCGCGTTTCGCGATTCGTCTTGGCGTTTGCAATCGGCTTTGCCGTTGCGCTTTTCGCCGCGCAGTCGAGAAAGGAAACCTTGGACGAGGCGCATGTCCTCGGCTGCGGCCGGCCGTTCGTCCGCGAGTTGCGCGTAGAGAGCGGAGTGCGCTTAACGCGCGGCGCGGGCGGCGTGCGCTGGGCGTCGTTCGCGAGTTCCGCAGGCTCGCTCAAAGTTCGTGTGATCTTCCCGCTCGACGCGTCCGCCCCCTTGCCGCAAGTCGGCGATACATGGGAGTGCGCGGGCTGGCTCGAACGGACGAAGGTCGACGACATCTCGCTTCGCCGCAAGCTCTGGGTCAAGGGAAAGGGAACTTTCGCACGCTGTGTCGCGCGCGGCAGATTTGCCGCGCTTCTTGCCGCGCTCCGCGAAGATCTCTCGCGTCGCATGGGAATCGGGCTTCCGCAGAACTGCGTCGCCGCCGACTTGAACCGCGCGATACTTCTTGGAGAACGCGCGCGTATGCGAAAGGCAGACCGCGACGCATTTGCCGCGGCCGGCACGATTCACGTCTTTGCGATATCGGGGCTTCACGTGATGCTCGTCGCGCATGCGTTCGTGTTTGTTCTCGCGCTTGCGGGATGCTCGTTCCGTTTTCGCGGCGTCGTTCTCGTTCCGGCGCTCTGGGTATACGTCGCGATGACGGGTGCGAGCCCGAGTGCAGTGAGAGCTGCGTCGATGGCGAGCTTGTATTTTGCAGCGCCGTTCTTCTTGCGAAAGCCAGATGCGCTCGTCGCGTGGTCGCTGACTTTTCTCGTCGTCTACGGAACCGACCCGACGAAACTCTTCGACACGGGGTGTGCGCTTTCGTTCGCGGTGATGCTCGGGCTTTTCTTCTGGGGGCGGTTCGTGGCCGAGCGCGTCCGCGGCAGATTTGCCGCGACGCTCGTAATGACCTTCGCTGCGTGGGCAGTCGGAACGCCGATCGCGGCGCATGCATTTGGCCGCGTGACGCCAGGTGGGATTGCAGCGAACCTGCTTCTCCTTCCGGCGGCGGGCGCGAGCGTCAAGGCGGGAATCGCGGGGATTGTCGCGAGTTTCGTCTCCGACCGGCTTGCCGCGCATGTCAACAACTTCGCCGCGCTTCTTGCAGGAACGATGGCTGATGTCTCGCGTATTGTCGCCGCGATTCCAGGAGCCAACTTCACCGTTGAGCCGTGGCCAGTTTCCGTCTGCGCCGCATGGTACCTCGCCCTCGCACTTCTTCTTTGGCTGCTCCAACGAAGGACTAAGCCGCTTTAAAGCTGAATAGCAATTTTAGCCACAAAGGACAGGAGGTACAGGAGAGTAGAGTAGTTGTTTCTCCTGTACGTGTGGCTAAAACCGACAAGCTAAATTTAGGTTAAAGCAGTCCTTTTTCGCGGAGGGAGTCGAGCGTTTCCGCAAGGCGCTCGCGCTTGAGGCGCGTCTCGTCTTCAGGATCCGCGAAAAGCGACGGCGCGTCGTCACCAGGCGAATCCTGTATGTTCGTCACTCCAAAGCCGATGAGTCGTATCGTCTTCGGCTTGCGATTCGTCGGCCACTCGCGGTCGAAGAGTTCAAGTGCCGCCTCGCGAAACGCAATGTCGTCGCGCGCCGGGTGCGCGAAGGGCGCTTGCCTCGTGATCGTGTTGAAGTTCGTGTCTCGGATCTTGAGCTTTGCAGTCTTCGCCCATCTTGTTGCGCGGCGAAAGCGCCGCCCTACGTCCGTCACGAGTTCGAGCAGCGTCTCGCGCACCGCCTCGCGGACATTAGTGTCTTCGTCGAAAGTGTGTTCGCGCGATACCGACTTTTCCTCGCCCGGTTCCCAGTACACCCTGTCGTCGGAAATTCCAAACGCCATGTCTATGAGATCGTCCGAGACGAGCGGGTTGCCGCGCCCGAGTCGTTGCAAGTCGCCGCATGTCGCGATGCCGTAGGGCTTAAGTGATTCGACCGTCTTCTTTCCCGCGCCCCAGAGAACGCCTATCGGCTTGTCGCGCAAGAACGCCGTGATCTCGTCTTGTTCGAACGGCATTAGCGTAAAGCCATTCGGCTTGTTCTGTTCGGAACCGATCTTCGCAAGGAGTCGGTTTGGCGCGATGCCGACCGAGCACGTCACTCCGCAGACTCTGCGTATCTCCGCGCGCAGCGCCTCGCCGAGTGCCTTCGCTCTCTCGCGCACGCCCGCGCCTTTTCCACCATAGAGATGGAGCGATCCCGTTATGTCGAGAAACGCCTCATCTACCGAGACTCCCTCGACATAGGGTGTGTAGTGCGAAAACACTTCGAACGCCTTGTCCGAGACCGCCTGGTACGCTTCCATGTGAGGCCTTACGAAAATCGCGTGCGGGCAGAGCTGGTAGGCAGTCCGCGACGGCATTGCGCTTCTGATGCCGAACTTCCGTGCCTCGTAGGAACACGTCGACACTACCCCGCGCTCGTGCGGCCCCGAGCCGACGACAAGCGGCTTCCCGCGCCACTCGGGGTGCGAGAGCAGCTCTACAGACGCGAAGAACGCATCCATGTCGACATGTAGGATCACGGCCATGCGACGATTATAGCATAACTTGCAGATGAACTCGCAGCATAATGAATATTTCTTGAAATTACCCTTGCAGGACTGCAAGGGAAGGTGTAAAATTCATTTTGATAAATAAATCAACGATAGGAACAGCGATTGCAATGAGGCACAATTAAGAGATGAATCATCTGTTTGATAAATTACACGAATGCGCTTGTCGAAGAAGCTGCCGACGTAATAACAGAGGCGCTCAAATGCTGAAGTTTCTCTACTACTATCTACGCTCAATGCGGCTCTACTACGGTTTCGTCACCGCGACAACCGTGCTGGCGGGGCTGTGCCTGGCGCATGTCCATCACACACCCGGCGTACAAGGGCGTTGGACATTCTGCGATGCGCTGATGCTCGTATTCGGTTTTCTCGCATGGGGCGCGAACCAGATATTCAGCGATTGGTGCGACAGGAAAGAGGATGCGATCAACGCGCCGCATCGTCCGATGGTGACTGGCGCATTGGCGCCTCGTCCGGCGTTCGCACTCTCTGCCGCGATATTGATAGTCATTGCAGGCGCGAGCGCGTGGATGTCATTTTGGACGATTCCGTTCCTGATTCTGGGTGGATGCCTGAATATACTGTATTCGCGTCTGAAACGAGTGCCTGTATTGAATTGCCTCGTCTATGCCGCGGCTATTTCGTGCTGTGCGCTTTATGCAGTGGCTGGCGTACAGGATAGGTGCCCAGATTGGGACACGGTCAGCGTTGTGGCGATCATGATTCTCCCTGTCCACTTTCTCATGTGCCACAACAGCTACTACAAGGATGTCGCAGGTGATCGTGCGGCGGGTGTGAGGACGCTTCAGCAGTATCCATCCGCTATAGCCAAGACTTTGACGGTTGGGCTTGAAGTTGTCGCGATACAGATTTCATGGATGGTGGCGTATGGCGTTGGCGATGAAGTAGGCGAATCGTGGCGGCGATTCCTTCAGCCGCTTCTGGTCGCAGCGCTCGCTACGGCGCATTTCATATTTCTGCAGAAGCAACGTCATCATGTCGCTACATGTCTAAACTGTCAGCTTTGCGTAGCGCTGCTGCACACGATGTGGTTTCTTGAAACGTGGCCGATTGAAATTGTCTCGCTTGTCGCCATCCAGCTGCTCTTCCTCTGGTACAACGATGAAAAGGAATGAGAACATAACGGGCTTTCGGAAGTTTCTCTTCTATGTGCGCATGTCGCTTGCGTGCGCGTGGCGGTACTGGCGTCATTCCGCCGCGCTCATGAAGGCGTCGCAGCTGACACGCATCTTCTACAAACACAAGCTGAAGCGTCTCGCGTCCGGCGAATACAAACTCGACTTCTATCTGCCGCGCTATCCGTCGCAGGCGTTCTTCACTGCGCTTGAGGACAAGGTCATCTGCCGTCCGCCGCGCCCCGTAAGCGTCGTTTTCTCGATTTCGAAGGCGTGTGCGTACAAGTGCCCGCACTGCTACCAGCGCAAGGACGATCCGTACGAGCTGCCGCTTCCCGTCCTCGTCGAGAACGTCCGCAAGATGCGCGACTTCGGCATCGTCGCGTGGGCTGTCGAAGGCGGCGAACCGCTTCTTCGCTTTGAACGCCTTGAGGTGGTTCTTTCGGAAATCGCGGGGCTGGAGGTGTGGGTCAATTCGACGGGACACGGCGCGACGCCGGAGAAGATCCGCCGCCTCGCGGAATTGAAGGTGACGGGCGTCATGTCGTCCATTCACTCTGTCGATGAAAAGGCACACGATGCGTTCACTGGCGTTGCGGGATCGTGGCGCCGCGCGCTCGATTTCCTGCGCGACTGCCGTGCGGCGGGAATGCTTGTCGGATTCAATACGGTGCTCTCCGACCGTGAGGTGGTTGACGGCGGAATCGACCGCATCATGGACCTTGCCGCGGAAAACAACTGCGACTACATCCAGCTTATCCATCCGAAGGCATGCGGCGCGTGGATGGGCAAGGCGTTCGACAAGTCGCTGCATGCGGAAGCCGTCCGCGTCGCATGCGCCGCGCAGCGGCACTACAATTCCGCCAAGTCGCGCACTCCGACGATTCTCACGGCGCAGGTCTACGAGGAGTCCGCGGAGATGCTCGGATGCTGCTGCGGCGGAATCGACCGCTTCTACGTAGGCGCGAACGGAGACGTCCAGCCCTGCGAGTTCGTGAACATCTCTTTCGGGAATCTCGCCGAAGTGCCGTTCGAGACTGCGTATGCGCGGATGCGCAAGGCGTTTGCCATGCCGTGCGAGGAGTGGACGTGCGAGCGGCGCGCCGCCGAAATCGCCTCTAAGTCGGGCGATAAACTTCCTCTTCCTTGGACAGAGACTGAGAAACTCGTTTCAGGATGGAAGGGCGGCACGCCGACGAAGGTTTACGACAAAATGGGAATCTACCGATGAAACGATTTCTCGTTTTGGTCAATCCGCTTTCTCACGGTGGACGCTCCGTCCGCATTTTGCCGCGCCTACGCACGCTTTTGCCAGAAGGCGATATTGTTGCATTGAAGAACATTGAGGATGCGTCGCGTCTTGCGCGCGAGGCGAAAGGATATGAAGCGGTTGTCGCGTGTGGCGGTGATGGAACGGTGAATGCCGTTGCGCGAGGTGTTTTGGCGAATAGCAATACTTCTATCAAGTTTGGCGTCATCTACGCCGGCACGAGTCCAGATTTCTGCCGCGAGCATGGCATCCCGACGGATGCGGAACAGGCAATCAGCGTCCTGCGCGATGGCGTTGTCCGGGAGATTCCAGTACTCACCGCGAACAGCGAACCGTTCTTCTGTTCAATGAACTTGGGGATGGGGGCGGCTGTCGCCGCTTCTGCCAATCGGCTGCGCCCGAAGTTTGGCGACTTTATAGGAACGCTCTGGGCTGTTCTGCGCGAAGTCATACGCGGCAGACGCTATGCCCTAAAGGTGAACGGCAAGGGAATACGCAATGTCGCCCACGCGCTCGTTACGCGAATATCGCGCATCGCCGGCGGACTCAAAATTGCGTTGCCCCCGCTTGCCGACGACGAGTACGCGCTTTGGTTCGCAAAGGATGTTTCGCGTTTCGGATGCTTCCGAGTTGTCTGGAACCTGTATCGCGGCAAGCCCTGCGGGGAAATCCGCGTCCTTCGCGGTAAAACGGTTGTTTCGTCCAATGTGTTTGTCGCGCTTGAATACGACGGCGACCCTCATGGTTCGCTGCCGGTGTCGGTCGATTTGTTCCAAAACCGTCTGCGCCTTGTGGTGCCCCAGAATGAAGGAGAATGCAGATGCAAGAACAGAAGCTGATAGAAGTGTTTTCCCGCATTCACAGCACCCGGCCTTTTGGGGCAGACGCGGAGGTCGTTCCATTTGAAGGAACGAATCTGCTCGTCTCGACGGATTCCTTTTCCGAGCGCGAGGACTTTCTGTTCGGCCTTGAACCGGAAGCCATGGGAAGGGTGATGGCGTATGGCGCGATTTCGGACATCCTCGCATGCGGGGCGAAGCCGGAGTTTCTTGTCCAGGTGTGGAACATAGACGACTCGCACGACGAACGCTTCTATGAGCGTGTCGCGCAGGGCGTCCAGCAGGTGGTGTCGCACTACGGAGCGAAAGTCATCGGCGGCGATATAGGCACGGCGAAGGAATGGTGCTGGACGGCGACTGTTTTCGCGTCATGCAAAACGCCAGTTTGCCGCGTTGCGTCGCAGCGCGTAGATTTCGATTTGTATGCGACGGGTCCGCTCGGTGCGGCGAACGCGGCTGTGTTTCTTGGTCACGCGATCCCCGAGCCGCAGCTTCGTGCGCCCGTGCCGAGTTCGGCGCTTTCCGCGACGGATACGAGCGGCGGGCTTTTCGACGCGCTGGAGAACTTCCGCCGCGTCAATAACGGGATGTGGCTTGAGCTGGATGTGGAGCGCGCTGTTTCGCCGGAAGTCGCGCGGGGGCTTCCGCCCGGCGTGGAGGAGGGCTGGGCGCTCGTCGGTGGAATCGGCGAATACGAGCTTCTGTTCGCCGTTCCCGCCGGAACGCCCGTCGCAGATGCCATGAAGATCGGACGCGGCGGATTCGCCGCGGAGGATGCGTGCGATTTCCGCATCACGTACGGCGGGAAGGTCGGGCGCATGGTTTCGCCGCCGCCGGACTATCGCGCAATCCCGCGCGAGAACTGGCTTGCGGAAACGGCGGCATACTGGACTTCGCTTTGGGCGTAGATTATGGAAACTGTTCTTATAACAGGTGCCGGCGGGTACATCGGGTCGAACGCCGCCGAATACTTCGCGAAAGCGGGGTATCGTGTCGTCGGCACGATCCATCGCCATGTCGCGGAGCGCTTGACGCAGCTTGGAATCAAGACGATAAGCGTCGATCTCGCTGACGCGGAGAATCTGCTGCGGCTCTTTGAGGAAAAGATCGACTATGTCGTCCACATCGCCGCGCGGGCGAGCGACGTCGGACGCGACGAATGGTTCCGCGAGGCGAACTACGAGGCAGTGAAGAATCTTGCGGCTGCGGCGATGGAACATGGCGTGAAGCGGTTTGTGTATCTTTCCACCGCGGACGTCTACGGGCTTCACGATTTCAGCGGCGAGAGCGAGGACAGGCTTGCCTTCGACGAAGCCGTGACAAACCCCTATCCAAAATACAAGATTCTCTCCGAGAAGTGGCTCGCGGCAAATCTGCCGCGCGAGCGCTTCAGCTGCGTGAGGCCGTGCGTCGTCTATGGGCGCGGCGACACTTCCATCACGCCGCGCACGGTCGCGTACCTGAAGAACTCGCCTCTTGTGTTCCATTTCGGAAAGTGGCGCGGACGCAACCGCTGGCCGCTCGCCCATGTGGAAAACGTCTGCCGCACTCTTCACGCCGCGATGGTGCTGCCGGAGGCTGGCGGGAAGGGCGTGACGGTCCTCGACTCGAAGCGGACGACATTGAGCGAATACTACCATGAGATTGCGCGGGAGTTCCTGGACGGGAAGCGCCTGCGCGAATGCAGCATTCCGATGTGGGCGGTCCGTCCTGTTGCGTGGCTTTCGACATTCTTTTCGCGCAACCGCAATCATCCGCTCTTCGATCCGACGCTCTATGCGCTCGACACTGTTGCGCACAACCTCGATTTCAGCAACGCGCGCATGCTCGACTGGTTCGACAAGATGGGAATGGAGGAATTCCGCCATGATGGACATAACGTATGAATGGATCGGCTGGATTCTGATTGCAATCGGAACCATCGGCTGCTTTCTCCCGGTGCTGCCGGGTCCGCCGATTGCATACGCGGCGCTTTTCCTCGCCCTTGCGCGAGGCGACCATTCGTCGCCAGGTGTCTCGACTTTTGTCGTCGCCGGCGTGGTGGTGGTGGTGGCGCTGGTGCTCGACTGGATAGTTCCGACGCTGGGGGCGAAGAAGTTCAACTGCTCGCGCCTCGGGATGCTCGGCTGCTTCATCGGAACGATCGTCGGGCTCTTCATCCTTCCGCTTGGCGTTGTCCTGGGTCCGTTCATCGGGGCGCTTGCGGGTGAACTGGTGTCGGGCAAGCCGTTCGGGCTGTCGCTAAAGGGGGCGTTCGGCGCGCTCCTTGGCTATGTGGGCGGCGTGCTGCTGAAGGTCGCCTGCTGCGGATTCATCGCATACCAGTTCTGGACGGCGGTCCACGGCGCGTAGCAGAATGGGCGGCAATATGCAGTCTGGCGCAGCGATAGAACCGAAGTTCAGCGTCGGGAGCGTTACGCGCTTCTACGTGCCGCTGCTGCTGCAGGGGTTCTCGCAGTCGCTCGCGTATCCGCTTGTCGCCGGAATCGTCACGCACGGGGAGTTTGGCGTCGACGCGCTCACGGCCTTCAGCCAGGGGCAGATGGTAATGTTCATGATCGGCGCGATAGGCGGAGGGCTTGTCACCACCGGGCTCGTCTTCGCGAAGACATGGATGGGCTATGTCGCCTTTAAGCGCCTCAACACGCTGATGATGTCCGCGCTTCTGGCAGTCCAATGCGTCGTCGCGCTGCCGCCGTTTTCGGGCTGGATATTCTCAGGGCTCTTCAACCTCCCGCCGGAACTTGCCCACATAGCGTCGCGCACGCTTCTCTTCGGCGTATTGATGAACGGGTTCTTTTTCCTCAGGAACGTCCCGATGGTCGTCCTCTTCGACAACCTCGAAAGCGCAAAGGCGAACTATGCGACGTTCCTTCGCCTTGCCGTGACTTTTGCCCTCGCCGTCGCATTCCCGAGGATGGGGCTTGTCGGGCCGTGGTGGGGGCTCGCGGCTCTGACGTTCGGAGTCGGCGTGGAGCTTGCCGCGACCTGGCTCTTTGCGCGGCCATATGTCGCGCGGCTCCCGAACAAGCCACGGGCCGAAGACGCGCGGTCGCTTCCGAGCATTCCCCGCCTTACCCTCGAGCAGTTCCGCTTCACTCTTCCGCTTTCGCTCGGCGGCTTTCTGCTGATGCTCTCGCCTGTCGCCATCGCCGCCTTCGTCGGAAGGACGGTCGATCCGAAGGACATGCTCGCCGTCCACTACGTCACAATCGGCGTCGCGAACCCAGTTGCCTTTGCCGCTCTCCGCATGCAGACGGTGGCGATCAAGTTTCCGCCCGAGTACGCCGGCGACAGGCGTCTTCTCTCGTATGCCGTCGTCGCGGGGCTTCTCCTTGGCGTCGTTCCACTCGTGTTCTCGACCCCGCTCGTCGGCGGCTGGTACTTTGGCACGTACCAGAACGTGCCGCCGCGCCTCGTCGCAACGGCGCGCCTGGCCATCGGGATCTATTCGTTCATCGCCGTCATACATGCGGTTCGCGCGCGCGTCGAGGGGCTCGCCGCGCTTGCGAAACGACCGAAGGCCATCATGGCCGGGCAGATCGCATACACGGCATCGCTCTTTACGGTCTGCTCCATCCTCCTTCCCCTCGGCGTCCCTGGATGGGCAATGGCCGTCACCGCAATTTTCGTCGCCCCAATCTGCGTCACCGCGACCATCTACGCGGTGCTTATGGTAAAAAGGAGCAACACCTGTCCATGAAACGTCCGGAGATTCTTGCCCCAGCCGGGGACTTCACATGCCTTCAGGCCGCGATCGACGCAGGCGCCGATGCCGTATACTTCGGGCTCGGCACCTTCAATATGCGCGCGCGGAGCGGTGTCAACTTCAGGGAATCCGACCTCCCCGAAATCGCGCGCCGCTGCGGGAAGGTTCGCCGCTACCTCACCCTCAACGCAATCATGTTCGAGGACGAGATGGAGGCGGTCGAGAAGACGATCGTCGCCGCGAAGCCGTATGTCGACGCCTTCATCGTATCGGACTGGGGCGTCGTCTCGCTCTGCAAGAAGCACGGCGCGACATTCCACGTCTCGACGCAGATGTCGACGTCGAATTCAGAAGCGGTGAAGTTCCTCGTCTCGCAGGGCGCGTCGCGCGTCGTTCTTGCGCGCGAATGCACGCTTGCCGAGGTGAAGCGCATCTGCGCGTCCTCGCCCGTGGAGATAGAGTGCTTCGTCCACGGAGCGCAGTGCGTCGCAGAGTCGGGCCGCTGCTTCATGAGCCACGACGTCTTCGGGAAGAGCGCCTGCCGCGGCGAGTGCGTCCAGCCGTGCCGCCGCCGCTTTCTCGTAAAGGCCGTAGACCTCTACGAAGACGCCGACGGAAAACCTGTCCACTCCGACGCGAAGGCGCAGTATATCGTCGAGCCGCACACAGTCCTTTCCGCAAAGGATCTTTGCTCTTTAGGTTTCGTCGACAAGCTGATGGACGCCGGAATTGCCTCTTTCAAGATCGAGGGCCGCGCGCGCAACGCCAACTACGTGATGACGACGGTGCGCTGCTACCGCCGCGCAGTGGACGCGGTTCTCTCGGGAACTTATACGCCCGAGCTCGTCCGCGAGCTGACAGAGGAAGTGAAGACGGTGTTCCATCGCGAATTCGCGGATGGCCTTTATTTCGGTCGTCCCGGCGCGCACCAGTTCGCAGACAGCGAGGACTCCCTTGCTACGACGGTGAAGCGCCACGTCGGCATAGTCGTCGACTACTTCCTCAAGGCGGGGATTGCGCAAGTGAAGATTCAGGACCACTCGATCCGCCCTGGCGATGCTCTCCAGATACACGGGCCGACGACCGGCGTCGTCGAACTGACGCTCGGCGAGCTTCGCCGCGACGACGAGACGCCTGCCGTCGGCGAGAAGGGAACATGGGTCACATTCAAGTGCCCGCGCTGCCGTGTCGGCGACAAGGTGTTCTTCGTCGAGCGCAGGACTTTTGTGGTATAATAATACGCAATGTCGCGGGGACAGACCCCGCGGAAGCGCCTTTTTTCAAGTGGTTTGAAGATGGGCGTGCCGTTGGAGCGACCTGGATGGAGGTGTCGGAGATGGATTCAAACACGAAAACTGGGTGTATGGCCGGCTGTCTGCTGTCGGTGGCGATCTTCGTGGCCGCGATTCTGACGGTCATCACGCTTTTCGCGCTGGCCGTGAGGGGATGCGCCAGTCAGTCGTCATGGGAGGAGGCGGATGCGGCTCTGCGGACCAATCCGCTCTTTGCGACCCCGCTCGACGAATCTCTGTTCAGGAAGGTTTGCTTGTCTGCGACAGACACCACCGCGAGCGCGCAGGTTCTCAGAATCGACATCCACGGCGTGATCGACAATTCGCCGCGTCCGGCGTTCGCGCTCGGCGCCGAGAGGGACACAAGCGCCACAACCGCGCTCCGCAAGATCCGCGCCGCCACCAAGGACGAGGATATCCAGGGGCTCTACCTCGACATCGACTCGCCAGGCGGCGGAGTGACAATCTCGGACGAGCTGCACGATGCGATACGCAGGTTCCGCGAATCGGACACCAATCGCTTCGTGTTCGTCCACATGGGTGACCTCTGCTGCTCCGGCGGATACTACATCGCCGCCCCGGCGACGAGGATCATGGCGCGCCCCACGACGATCACCGGGTCGATCGGAGTGATAATGAGCGGGGTCAACGCGTCCGAGCTCGCCAAGAAAATCGGCCTCGCGCCGGTAACGATCGCGTCCGGCGAGAACAAGTCGCTCCTGAATCCGCTGGAGCCGGTCAACCCGGAGCACGTGAAGATACTCGAGAAGCCCGTGAAGCAGATGTACGAGCGCTTCGTCGAGATAGTCGCGAAGGGGCGCGGGCTCGACGCGGACAAGGTGCGCGAAATCGCGGACGGGCGCATTCTCTCCGCGAACGACGCCCTCGAATGCGGACTCGTCGACGCGATTGGGCATGACGAGGACGCGCGGGCGGCGCTGAAGGAGCTCGCCGGCGGCGATGTGCGCATAATGGTCTACCGCAGCAAGACTGGCTTCTGGTCGATTTTCGAGGACTCGATCATGTTCGAGAGCTCGGACGACCTGATCCGCAAGCTGGAGTCGGCGGTAGACCGCGATGCCACCCCCCGCGCCGAGTACAGGTTCAGGTAATTGTCAGGCCGTGTTCACTTCCGGTTTTGCTAATTGTGGATTGCTCTTTTGGAAAACTGCGCGATGCTTGACTTTTAAGGATGGGCGGGTGTATAATCACGATATGAAAAAGATTATAATCTGCGCCGCCCTGTTCGGCGCCCTGTTCTCGGCGCGTGCCGAACTCGAATGCGTTTCGCTCGACGGAACCTGGGACTTCACGTTCTCGCCGGGGGGTAGGCTTTCCGCTGCGACGAGCGACTTCAAGGCGACCGACAAGATGGTCGTTCCGGGGTGCTTCGACCTGATGCCTAAGTGGTACGCGCAGCGCGGCCTCGCGCACTATCGTCGCGCGTTCACGCTCGACAAGGCGGCCAAGGACGCGTGGCTCGTCGTGAAGGGCATGGGGCTTCAGGCGAAGTTCTTCATTGACGGACGAGAAGTCGCGGTGTCGAAGCTTCCCTATTCTACGCTCGAGATTCCGCTCGGTCCCCTCGCCGCTGGTGAACACACTCTCGTCGTTGCGCTCGACAACCGGCTCGACGGCTCGAAGGAGCTCGTCTTCAAGCCGAACTACGACTTCTTCCTCTCCGGCGGCTTCTACCACGGCGTGGAGCTCAAGCTCCAGCACGCGGCGGTGGAGCTCGACCGCGTGGTCGTCAGGACGCGCGACTACAAGACCGGCACGGTCGAGCTTGCGCTTGAGGCGAAGGGCGCTCTTCCCGCATCGCTCGACGCGACAGTTTCGTTTGATGGTGGCGCTGCGAAAACTGTCCGCTTTACCGATGGGCGCGCACGCCTCGAAGTGCCGTCGTTCAAGCTGTGGAGTCCTGAGAGCCCGAACCTCCACCGCGTGACCGTCGCGGCTGGCGCGCTCGGTTCCGTCTCTGCGCGCTTTGGCATACGCGAGTTCGCCGCGCACGACAAGGCGCTTTGGCTCAACGGCAACAAGGTGTGGCTCAAAGGCGTCAATCGCCACGACTCAGATCCCGAGGACGGCTACGCGACTTCGCTTCCCACGATGCTCCGCGACGTCCAGCTCATAAAGTCCATCGGCTGCAACTACATCCGCGGCTCACACTACACGCAGTGCGACGACTTTCTCTCGCTTTGCGACGAGGTGGGGCTTATGGTCTGGGAGGAGTCGCTCGGCTGGGGCAACTACGGCGAACTCGACGACCCCGGCTTCATGGCGGCGCAGGCGGAGCAGACGCGGCTTATGGTGAAGGAGTCGATCAACCATCCTTCCGTCGTGATCAACGGCTTCCTCAACGAGTTCGGGTCGAACATGAAAAGTGGAATTGCCATTGCCAACTTGCTTGTCGAGACGATCCGCGCTGAGGACACGGGGCATCTCGTGACATACGCGAGTTCTCACCCGACTGACGGCATCTGCGCTTCGAACCTCGACTTCATCGCGTTCAACACGTATCCTGGCTGGCACCAGGATTCCGCGCGCGCGTCCACCCCAGAGTCGCTCAACAAGACGATCAAGGACCGCTTCAACGCCTGCGTGAAGTACCTTCGTAAGACCTACGGCGATGACAAGCCGATCATCGTCGGCGAGACCGGGTGCTATTCGATCTACGGCTGCCACGATCCGATGGCCGCGCAGTGGACGGAGGAATACCAGAGCGAATACCTCGACCACTGGCTGAAGATCGTGAAGGCATCGCCCGAGATCGCCGGCTTTACAGTCTGGCAGTTCTGCGACGCGCGCACCTACTTCCGCGGCGGAAGCGACATTCGCCTGAAGCCGCTCGCGTTCAACCTCGCAGGGCTCTACGACCGCCACCGCAACGCAAAGATGGCGGCTGAAACCGTGAAGCGTCACTACACCGCGAAGTAGTGCGGAGCCGCGCGGGAGATTTGTAAATACCGCTTTTGCCATAACATTAGAATTTAGGGCTGACCTGTTTTCTAATGTTTGGAAGGGTGGATGGGGGTTGTTGAGCGCGGCAACTGTCGGATTGTGATATGATCATAAGCCGTCATTTTCGGGGCGGTTGCGCTCGATGACTTCCGTGCGTCCGACACGGCAGATTATGGTATAATTGTCGCCAATTAAGGCATGTTGGAGAGAGTTACGAATGAACAAATTCACCGCAGTCGCATTCGCAGCGGCGTTCGCCGTTTCCTCTTTTGACGCATCGGCCCGTCCGCCGAACTACGACGAGTCGAAGGTCGCGCCGTATGCGCTTGAAGACCCGCTTGCTTTCGCAGACGGACGCAAGCTTTCCGGCCCTGAGGAATGGCCGGCGCGTCGGGCCGAGATACTTGGCATTTTCGCCAAGGAGATGTACGGCATGGAGCCGCCTGCGCCCGAGGCGGTCGTGACGGAACTCGTCGAGGAAGGGCCGACGTTCGCGGGGCTCGGCATGCGCCGCCAGTACAGAATGTGGTTCAGGGTCGACAAGTCGGGGCCGTTCGTCGACTGGCTGCTCATCCTGCCCAATCGTCCCGAGGGCGATGACCCCGTGAAGAAAGACGGAAAGGTCGTCTGCGAGGGCATAGGCAAGGTTCCTGTCGTGCTTATGCTCAACTATCGCGGCAACCAGTCGGTTCTCGACGAAAGCGAGGTGAAGCTGCCGGAGGGCGAATGGCGCAAGCCGTCGAGCAAATTGTCGCCTGAGGAGTCAGAAAACGGGGCGATGCGCGATACCAGGGCGGGCTCCGTCATCCTTGCCGACTTTATTACGGCTCGTGGCTATGCGCTTCTCACGGCCTGCTATGCGCAGGTCTCGCCGGACGTGGAAGTCGGAAGAGGCAACCCCGAGGAGCTTGCTTACACGCGCATCTTCGAATTGTGGCCAAAGCGCGACGAAAGCCGCAACGACAACATCACGTCGCTTGGCGCGTGGGCATGGACGCTTTCGCGCGGCCTTGACCTCGCGGGGCGCATCCCCGAGATCGACGCATGGCGCAACGTCGTCACCGGCTCTTCGCGGCTTGCAAAGGCGGCGCTGCTCGCGGCGGCGCGTGACGAGCGGTTTGCGGTCTGCGTAGTCAACCAGACGGGCGGCGGCGGCTGTCCGCTTGCCAAGCGCGACTTCGGCGAGAATGTCTCGACCGAGATGAGGGCGTTCCCGCACTGGTACTGCAGGGCATACGCGAAATACGCGGACAACGAGCAGTCGATGAAGTTCGACCAGCATCTGCTGATCGCGGCAGTTGCGCCGCGCGCGCTGCTCATAGAGGGCTTCAACTCGGGATGGTTCGACACGAAGGGCGAGTATCTTGCCGCAAGGGCCGCTTCTTCGGCGTGGGAGTTCCTTGGGCGGAAGGGCCTTCCCAAAGGCGAATTCCCGGCGAACTACGACACCTCCCTTGTCGGTGAGTCGCTTGGCTACGTTCGTCGCGGCGGCCAGCATGGAATTTCCGCGATCGACTGGATATGGACGCTCGACTTCGCTGACCGTGCGTTTGCCTCCCGTCTGCAGAATAAGGAGAAATGACATGAGGAGGGTTCGGGTGCTCTGCGGAGCGCTTGTTGCATGTGCGGCGTTTGAGCTGATGGGGCAGGCGGCCCCTGCGTCGCCGAAGCTCGGCGAGACCGAGCCGTCGCTCATGATGCCCGAGAACGCGTCGTTCGAAATCGGCGCGGACGGCAACTTCCTCGTGGATGGGAAGCCGCGCTTTCTCATCGGCAACCTCTACTACGGCGGTTTTGGAGCCGACACCCTTGCAAAAGGCCCCGGCTACGGCGATGAGTACGCCTGGATATACGAGAGTGCGCCTGACCGAGCATATCTCCAGCGGCTTGGGTTCGACACTTCCGGCGGAGAGGTCTCGCCGTCGTGGCTCGCGAAATACCGCAGCCCGAGGCGCTACTACCAGGCGAGGGGCGGCGTCGACTGGAGCGTGGCGGAAGGCCTGTGGCATTCGGGGCTTCCGATGGTAGTGGACTTCACGTGCGCGACATGGTCGCACGGCGGGATGAAGTACGAGAAGGGGATGAAGCCCGACGAATGTGCGTTCGTTAAGGACTGCCACTTCCTCTACTACAGTCTCATTACGCCCGAGGGCCGCGACCTCTGGCGCGACTTCTGGCGCTCTGGCGCGGAGGAGCTCAAGGCGCACGGCGCGAAGCCGTATGTCTACGAGCTCTTCAACGAGCCGAGCTACAACGACAAGTCTCCCGCCGCGCGCGGCGCATTTGCCGCGTTCCTGTCGAAGACTTGGAAGGGCGATGCAGCCGCGATGGACAGGGCGTGGCGGACTTCATACGGCTCGTTCGAGGCGGCCGCGGCGTTCAAGTCGCCGGATGAGGCCGCGGGCCTCTTCGTCGCGTGGCACAAGTTCCGCGAGGAGTGCTTCATGTCCGGCGTCAAACTCGGCATCGAGACGATACGCGAGGTCGACCCCTCGGCGCGCTTCTGCTTCCAGCCGATGTCGCGCATCCGCAACATCGTCGAGACCGCCGCCGCGTATGGCCTCTGCGAGGTGACGATGATGCCGACCGGCGGCGGCAGCCTCTATGCCGACATCGCTCTGCGCGCCCTCTCGGACGGCAAGCCCATGATCGACGGCGAGACGTACCTCGGCCGCACGCGCACGAGCCACCGCGCGAGGCTGCTGACGCAGTGGGCGCGCGGGCTCAACGCGAGCTACTACTTCAAGTGGGAGCGCCGCCTGAGGGAGGTCGACATGAAAAATCCGGCCGAGAGCCTGAAGCGCCTCGGCGAGAGGTTCCCGTGGCTCGGTCTCAACCCGGCGTTCGTTCCGCCCGAGGAGCTTGTCGGGATAATGAACGCGAAGCGCGACATCTTCGCGATGCAGGACCTCTTCGCGCCGCGCCTGCGCGGCCTTGGGGAGCAGAAGCGCGTGGCAACGCTTTTCTCGATGCCTACGTACCGTCTGCCGCAGACTTCCTCGCGCAAATGCGAGGCCTTCGCCGAGACATGCGCGAATGCGCTTGCCGTTGACGCCCACATTCCGCTCGACGCCGTGTTCGAGGAGCAGCTCAGGTCTGGGCGCCTCGACCGCTATCGCATTCTCGTCGCGGCAGGAGTAGATGCCGTGTACGACGAGACGCCCGCCCGGCTCGAGTCGTGGGTCAAGGCCGGCGGCACGCTCGTCCTCGCGCAGGAGGCCCTTGGCCTCGACGAGTGGGGCGGCGAGCGCGGCGCATCTGCCGCGGCGTTTCCCGGCGTCTCGCTCGGTGAGTACGCGGCGGGCGACGTGGCGAAGTTCTCGTTCGGCGGCGCTGAATACGAAGCGGTGCCGTACCGTCTCGCAAAATTCTCCCCAGACGCCGGATGGCAGACTCTCGCGGCGCTTCCCGGCGGCCACGCCGCGGTTGCGCGGCGTAAGGTTGGCAAAGGCGCAGTCTACTACGTCGGCGTGAGATTCCCGAAGCGCGGCGACGAGGGGCGGCTCATCGCCTCCATCGCCGCGGCGTGCGGCGTGCGGCCTATCTGCCGTACGCTCGACTACGCGTCCGATTCGCCGGTTGACGGAATCGAAGTACATGCCGCGCGCCTCCCGAACGGCGACACCGGTTTCGTGGTCTTCAACACCACTCTGGCGCCGAAGGCAATCCGGTTCGTTCCGGGCGAGGAATTTCGGTCGGATGCACTCGTCGACGTCTCGCGCCGCACGGTGCTCGGGCGCGGCGAATCCGCCGCGTGCGTTCTTCTGCTTCCGTCGTCCGATCCTGGTTTCGCGCAGGGCCTTGCGCCGATCGTCCTGCGCGGCGCGGGGAGCGAGAAGCGCATCGCCGAGGCGCTTGCGGACGCTCCCGCCGCATGGAATGCGCAGAAGGAGGACGGCTTCGCGCACGAGTCGTACGAGTCCGCTTTCGCGCGCATAGACGACTTCCTGCACGATGTCCCCGACTCGATCGTCAGCCCGTTCGTCGTCTATCCGACGGACATCCGCATGGTTGACCTCCGCGAGTTCGCAAACTTCGCGCTTGGGGACATCGTGAAGAATCCTCCGTGGGGCGGCAGTGACTGCGCGGGCGTTCCGTTCGACTTCATCCGTCCGGACCAGAACGCTGGCCGCTCCTGCATTGTGCTTAAGTCCGCGAAGCATCCTGGTTTGGCGAAGTCGGTGTCCGGCATTCCCGTGAATCTGCGCGCGAAGGCGCTCTACTTCCTTCACGCGGGCGACGGCGTGCGGCAGGGCGATTCGATAGTCTACACGATCCGCTATTCGGACGGGTCATCCGACAAGTTCACCGCAAGGGCGTTCACCGACTTCGGCGACCTCGCGGTTGACAAGATGCCGCTGCCAATGCCGGAGTCCGTCGACTGCGCTCCGGGTTTCGTCGACAGCAGCCGGCGCGGGCTCTGGACCGGGAAGTGGACGAATCCGCGTCCCGAGAAGATAATCGCCTCGGTCGATGCCGCGAGCGCCGGGGACTTTACGCCCGTTGTCGCGGCGATCACCGCCGAGCTGTCGTCCGACTGCTGCGGCGCCGCGGGCTACGCATCCGTTCCTAGGACTCATGCGTGGGGCGGCGTGAAGACTGCGGCGAACGCCGACGGGTCGGTGGAGATCGACTTCGGCGATTCGCGCGGCTGGCCGGGCGCGAACATCGAATGGCCCTCCGCGCCCGAAGTCCCGGAGAAGGTCGGGGCGGGGGATGTGGTGTACGACCTTGCGAAGGACGGGGCGGTCGATCTCGAGTTCGACGTGACGACTGACGGCGCGCCTGTTCCGTCGATGCAGGTGCGGATTGGCAAGGGAAAGTACCGAGTGCTGTCCCCGTTCCTGCGCAAGACCGGCGAAGGCCGGTGGCGCGCGGCGGTTCCGCTTGAATTCGCCGATGGGAGCGAGCCCGTGTCCATCGGCTTCCAGCGCCGCGGCGAAGGTGCCGCGGGAACGGCGAGCAAATTGCGCGTCGGGCCGTTCCGCATTGCCTGGCGCACGGAAAGGGACGCGCTGCTCGAACTTCGCCGGTTCGTTCCCGAGGCGACGGACGGAGCGCGGCACATCTGCCGCGACGGGGGAATCGAGCTCGCCGTCGCCGACAACGACCGCCACTGGGCATCGCTTCAGATGCGGCTCGCGGAGAAGCTTCCGGCGGCTGACGTGGCGAAATGGGGCGATCTCGTGTTCGAGGTGAATTCCGGACGCACTACGCTTGGACGTCCCGGCTCGGGCCGCCAGCGGCTCAGGGTTGAGGCCGTGTTCGAGGATGCGGACGGGAAGGAGCTGCGCCAGCGCTTCGACAAGCCGAACGTGGAGGGAGGCAGGATAGACGACGACCCGTGGACTTGGCAGAGGGCGAGCGTTCCGCTTTCCTCGTCCATTCCGGAGGGCGCCGCGGTTCTCCAGCGTCTCGTACTGCGCCTCGCCGACATGCCGCGCGACGGACGCGCCGGAGTGGTCTTTCGCAGCTTCCGTTTCGAGCCTAAGGCAGGTCGATGACCTTCTTCGCGGGCTTTACGCCGGGGAGCGTCGAGTTGTTCTCCTTCTTGAGCCGCGAAATCAGCGACGTCACGGCAGTGGACCACTTCGCGGCGTGCGGCGGGTTGTAGCGCTTTCCGAACGCGACGATGTCTCCCTTGTAGTGCTTGCGGATCGTTCCCGCCGCCCAGTAGCCCTGTACGTAGAACGATTTGACACCGTCGCGGTAGCGGTGCGCCTTGTGCCCGGAATTCATCGGCCCGCCCACTCCGAACTCGAGCCCTGGGCGGCCGTTCTCGTGGCGGCGGATCGCCGCGAGGAGCCACGTCGCCTCCTCGTCAAGATCGTAGTTGACGGCGATCTGGCGAATCATCTTCCACTCCGAGGCCGGGATGAGCGGCTTTTTCGGCGCCTGCGCGGGCGTCTTCGAGGTGTCGGCACCGAGCGCCGCGAGGGCGGCGAAAAGCGCCAAGCCGGTATAGAGGAAGAATTTCACGCCCCAAATTATACCAAAAAGTGGTATAATAGTTTGAAACATGGGGGAAAAAAGAATGGCCCTAGTGGTGAAAAAGGAAAAGGCTCTGGATTTGCGCGTCGGGAAAATGAAATTTGCGATGTGCTCATTCGCGGCGGCATTCTTCGCCGCGGCGGCGCTGGCCGCGCCCGAGGTAAAGCCCGTCGAGTGGGAGAACGTCGACCCGGCGCACCATCTCGCCGGGCGCATGGCGTCGGCGGGCTATCTGCGCGGCAAGGTCGTGTGCCTAGACTACCGTGATTTCGGCGACAAGAGCGGAGCAGCCGCCATGCGACGCATGGAGGAGGTGTGGCAGACGTTCAAGATGAAGCCGTTCGTGCTCATAGGCAGCCACCGCGGCGCTGCGGGCGCCGAGAAGATCAAGCGCATCGCCGATGGGCTCAAGCTCACGTTCCCCATCTACAGGGAGGCCGACATCGTCCGCACCGAGGAGCAGAAGAAGACCGATCCCGAGCACATCGGCTTTATGTACATCATCGGCGGCACGGGGCGGATTCTCTACTGCGGCACCGATGACCGCCGCGCGGCGGGCGTCATAGCGAGCGCGCTTATCTCGATGCGCAGCCCGACGACGGCGAAGCAGTGGAAGCACTATATCGACTACGACATCAATTTCCTTCCCGGGAAGGCGCTTCTCGGGATCGAGGAGTTCCGCAAGTCGTTCCCGAAGGAGGCCGCCGCATACGACGAGGTCTGGGAGAAGTTCAGCGCGGATTCCGACATAAAGCGCGTCTCGAAGCTCGAGCGTCTCGCCCATATGGCGAAGGACTACGACCTCAAGGACCCCAACGCGAAGAAGCTCAGCGCGGAGAAGATAGAGCTGGCGATCGAGAAGGCCTCGGACCTCAAGAAGAGCGAAAATCCGCTCGTCGCGCAGGAGGCCAAGAACTGCATAGCCGATCTTACATGGACGCTGGCCGTCTTGAAGCCGGCCGGCGAAGACTCTACGACACAAGGAGGGAAATAATGACGAAAAAGACAATCATCGCCGCTGCGTGCGTCGTCGCCGCGCTTTTCGCTAACGGCGCGGCGAAGTGGAAGAACCTCGACGACAAGTTCCATGTGTCGGGGCCGAAGCTGACAGAGGCCGATCTGCTCGGCAAGGCCGTTCTCGTGTACTACTGGGACGCCTCCGAGGAGACAAGCGTAAAGTACCTTCCCGAGGTCGAGAAGGTGTGGAACTCGTTCAAGACGAAGAAGTTCCAGGTCGTAGGCAACTACGTCGGCACGAAGAACGACGAGAAGGTCAAGGAGCTCGTCCAGAAGAACAAGGTGACGTTTCCCGTCTACTACAACTTCAGCCTCGATCCCGATCCGAAGGTAGGCTTCCAGAAGGCGCCGTTCTTCAACGTCGTAAGCCACAGGGGCGTCAGCGTCCTCGGCAAGGCCGGCGTCAAGGAGGCGATTGAGGCCGCGGTGGATGCGATGAGCGCCATCGGGATGCCGGTATCTCTCTGCGGCGACGTGGAGTTCAAGAAGTTCAAGGGAATGGCCGGCCAGCTCAAGCTCGGCAAGAACCTCACAAACATATTGAAGACGCTCGAGAAGAAGAAGGCGGACAAGGATCCAAACGTGTCAAGCGAGGCGTCCGAGATCATTTCGGCCGTGGAAAGCGCGAAGGACGACATAAAGGCGGACATCGAGCTGTACTGCGAGGCGGATCCCGCCGAGGCGATCAAGCTCATACAGCTATTCACGAAGACCTGGCCGAAGGACGACGCGTGCCAGGGGTTCAAGGAGAAGATGCCCGAGCTGAAGGAAAAGGCGAAGGAGAAGGCCAAGGCGGACAAGGAGAAGGCCAAGGCCAAATAATAGATGACCATGAACACTGAATTCGAGAACATCACCCAGATACTCGAGCGCAACGCAGCGGAATGGCCGAGCGATGTCGCTTTGGTGGAGATCGACACGCCGGACGACGGCCGGCACAAGACCTGGAAGGAGGCGGAGCTCGTCGAGTCCGTTCCGGACAGGACATACCGCGCCGACATGACGTGGCGCGACTTCGACGAGAAGGCGAACAGGTTCGCCAACTTCCTCCTCTCGCGCGGATACAAGCGAGGCGACAAGATCGCGATCTTGCTGATGAACTGCCTCGAGTGGCTTCCGATCTACTTCGGCGTCCTCAAGGCGGGCTGCATGGCCGTGCCGCTCAATTTCCGCTATACGGCGGACGAGATCAAGTACTGCCTCGAGCTTTCCGACGCGGGCGCACTGGTGTTCGGCCCTGAGTTCACCGGCCGCATCGAGCAGATCGTGGACCGCATCGCGCAGGTCAGGACGCGGCTCTACGTCGGCAAGGATTGTCCGACTTTCGCTGAGCCGTACCGTGCGCTGATAGACTACTGCTCGTCGCGCTCGCCATCCCTCAAGATGACGCAGGACGACGACGCCGCGATATATTTTTCGAGCGGCACGACCGGTTTCCCCAAGGCGATTGTGCTCCAGCACAGGTGCCTGCTGCACTCGTGCCGCGCCGAGCAGGCGCACCACGGACAGACTAAGGACGACACGTTTCTGTGCATTCCGCCGCTCTACCACACGGGCGCGAAGATGCACTGGTTCGGCTCCTTCCTCGTCGGCGGGCGGGCCGTTCTTCTCAAGGGCGTGAGGCCGGAGTGGATCCTCCGCGCCATCAGCGAGGAGCACTGCACGATCGTGTGGCTGCTCGTTCCGTGGGCGCAGGACATCCTCGACGCAATCGAGCGCGGCGACGTGAAGCTGGAAGACTACAAGCTGGACCAGTGGCGGCTCATGCACATCGGCGCTCAGCCGGTCCCGCCAGCCCTCATCAAGAGGTGGAAGACCGTCTTCCCGCACCACGACTACGACACCAACTACGGGCTTTCCGAGTCGACTGGCCCTGGCGCCGTCCATCTTGGCGTCGAAAACATCGACCACGTCGGCGCGATTGGAGTTGCCGGCTTTGGCTGGCAGACGAAGATCGTCGGGTCCGACGGCATTACGCCGGTGAAGCAGGGCGAAGTAGGCGAACTCGCGCTCAAGGGCCCGGGCGTGATGAAGGAGTACTACCACAACCCCGAGGCGACGGCCGAGATAATGAAGGAGCCGGGGTGGCTCCTCACAGGCGACATGGCCGAGGAGCGCGATGGCTTCATCTACCTCGTAGACCGCGCGAAGGACGTCATCATCACTGGCGGCGAGAACCTGTACCCCGTGCAGATCGAGGACTTCGTCCGCGCGAACCCCAAGGTCAAGGACGTCGCGGTCATCGGGCTTCCCGACGCGCGCCTCGGCGAAATCGCCGCGGCGATCGTGTCCGTCAAGGAGGGGATGACGCTCACCGAACAGGAGTTCAACGACTTCTGCCTCGACCTCCCGCGCTACAAGCGTCCGCGCAAGGTAATCTTCGCGGAAGTGCCGCGCAACCCGACGGGCAAGATCGAAAAGCCGAAGCTCCGCAAGATGTACGGAGCCGCCGGACTCGTCGCCCAGCAGAACGGCATCACGGCCTGAGGCCGCACCAAAGCGAGGCAACCTACATGGA
>Ga0256405_10002960_pt1 | contig 36741 bp, 28 predicted proteins | sample RumenRJG_02DNA_FD_189096 | JGI IMG/M metagenome (GOLD analysis project Ga0256405, IMG submission 189096) | Bovine rumen microbial communities from Lethbridge, Alberta, Canada - RJG_02 | ecosystem: Host-associated > Mammals > Digestive system > Stomach > Rumen | place: Canada: Alberta...
TTTGGGACTTTGCATACTTAAATTATACCAGAAGGAGAGGCCTTTCGGGGTCTCTTTTTTCTTTTTGGCATAGAAAAATCGGCATCCTTTCGGATGCCGATAATGGGCCTATTTTGTTACAGCCCCGGTTCCTTTCAGTTTTCTTCTTTGCTGATCAGGTAGCGCAGCTCTCTCTGGTTCCTTGCCCCTGTCTTCTGTAAAATATTGGAGATGTGATACTTTGCTGTAGGGATGGTGATGATCAGGTTCGTTGCGATATCTGCTGTTTTGTGTTTTTGCAGAATTTCCCACAGCACTTCCGTCTCCCGGTTGGTGAGGCGATAGCGCAATTGGTATTTACGCAGCCGGTCACCGTGCAACGGGCCCGAGTCGTCCGGCAAGGAACTGTCCCGTTTTGTTATTATTTCGGGAGTTGCTTCTGCAGCTTCCGTTTTTTGTTCTGTTACGATGTTTGGAGAATCATTTTCTGTTTTGATTGTAGAATCCTCGGCCGTTTCCGTTGTAAATATTTCTGCTGTTTCAAAAGCAAAATCTTCCCAGATTTCTGTTTCCTCAGCAGCATTAGTATCTGCTACATTTTCTGCAGGCACAGCAGCCAAATCATTTGCAGCTGCTGTGTTTTCATTATTTTCCGTTGCAAGTAGTTTGGCATAATTCTCTGCAGCAGTCTGTTTGGCAGTTTCCGCTTTCACTTTGGCGAGTGATTCCTCCACGGCGGAATGCTTCCAGGCCTCCGCGTACAGCAGGAACAGTCTGTACAGCAACACGACGGCCAGTATGAGCAGTCCCATGTACACCAGGGACATCACTCCATGGGAAACCTTCTGTTCCAGCAGCATTTCTCCCGCCAGGGCGCCCAGCACATGAAAGGGTCGCTCAATGGCGCGGCCCATGCCAGCCCACAGTTCGGGACGGTGGGAGCGCAGCGCCACGTTGAAGAACATCCAGATGATAAACAGAATGATGAAGGGCGTGAAGAACGCGTCCACAAAAACGGTAAACCACAGGGGCGCGCCTTCCAGTACAAACGTGTAGGCAGCGAATACGGTGACCTTGGCCAGCAGCGCCGACACCGGCAGCCACACCGGATAATGATCCGCCAGCCAGCCCGCCGCCAGATACCCGGCAGCCAGAAACAGGCGGGAAAGGGCGTGCCAGTTGCGGTAATATTCTTCGTAATTTATAAATTCCTGCGTGGACGAAAGGCCGATGAGCAGGGACAGCAGGATCCCGATGCCGCAAAAAAGAGGCAGATGGTCCGAGACCTGCGTTTGGGGAACCACGGGCTGCGCTGTTTCTTCTGTCGGAACGGGCCGGATCAGGATAGCAATCAGTGCCAGGGCTACTAGCAGTAAAGGCCAGGGGAAAAACAGCGGCGCGCCGGTCACACGTTCTACCAGCCGCTGCACTAAAAACAAAAGCCCGTTGGTGATGGCGATGTACAGGCCGATGGTGATCCCCTGACGCCGGGGCACTGTATGCCGGGCCAGGAGGTAGAACAGACAACCGTCCAGATACCCGCAGGCCAGGGGGAACAAAAGACCCCCAATATATAGGAAGAAAGTTACTGTTTTTCCGGCAAGTCCTGCCGCCAGTGCCAGCACGGACAGCCCGTTGGCAGCCAGAGAAATATGCAGCAGACGCGTTACATCCCGTTCCGGTTCGCGGCGGAACGTGTAAGCAAAAAGCAACACACCCAAAAGCGAAACAAACATGAACCACAGGTTAAGCTGCATGAGCCTGAAGGGAAGACGGATCGCGGATAGGGGGGAGGCCACGGTGAGGAACGCCTGGTACACGATGACCATGCTGAAAAACGACAGCGCGTTAGCCGCGATGAGGCGTTTGTCCATGCTTTTCCCTCCCTTCTTTTCGTAAAATTTCAGAACTGCCGAATGATTCATCTGCACACAATAAAAAAGCATTAGCAAAAATGCATTGAACCAAATCCGTTCTTTTTGTTTTTTCGTTTTTTCAAAAAAATTAGAAACAACAAAACGCGTTGCAGTTTCTATATAAATTTTATCAAATTCTGACCAAAGAAAAAAGAGATGAAACGAAAAAAGTATAGGCGAATTCAATTTGACTGATTTAAATTTCAACAAAAGTATAGGAAAAACTATACTGTCAAAAATGCGAAAGGCGGTTGTGGAACCCCTTGACAGAACCTAAAATAAAATTAGGGGATTTGTGTGCCTGTTTAAATAATGAACAAAAAATCAAATTTGGAATTGCGCCGTTCATACGCTTTTGCGTTACAGTCGAAAAAAGAAGCGGCGGATCCCGAAGGAGGAGTGGAACATGAATAAAATTTACAAAGTTGTGTGGAGCAAAGTGAAACATTGCTACGTGGTGACCAGTGAATTGGCAAAACGGCAGACGAAGGGATGCGGCGCCCGGAGCTTGCGGACGGCGACAGTCTCTTTAGGTGTGGCGGCGGCATTGCTGTGCACCGGGGCAGTGCTTCCGATTTTTGGCGAGTCGGTGGCGGAAGCGGCCAGTGAGGATGTGTCCAATAAAACGGTAAATATAACGTCTGATACAAGTAAAAGAATTGTCGGCGGTTGGGCTGGTACTCCTTCAACTGATACAAGTAATGCTATTTACGGCGGGTTCACAAGAGAGGACACAGTCGATACAAATTATAACAAAGTAATTATTGGCAATGTTACGGTAAGTGGAGAAGTGGATGGCGCTTGGAATACTAGGACTGGTTCTTCCATTGGCAATAGTGTGACTGTCAATAGCGGAACGGTGCAAAAAGCAGTGGTTGGCGGACATGGCTGGAGTGGAAATGATATTAAAGATAACACGGTAACTATAAATGCGGGTACAATAAATAACGGTATTAACGGAGCTAGTGGCTATGGAACTCTTTCCGGTAACAAAGTATTTATTGATCATGGCAGTACGGTAAAAGATATAATTGGAGCACATCATCCAAATTATAATACGTACAGTAAAATTGACAATAACCAGGTCACTGTAAAAAGTAGTACGGTGAATGGTTCCGTTACGGGCGGATGGATTAGCAGGTCTGTGACGTATGATAATCCTGTAACTAATAACAAAGTGGAAATCACGGACAGTGAAGTGAGCGGTACAGTGAATGGCGGTGGTTATGGAGGCGCTTCATATAGTGATAATGTAAATGTAGAAATTATTAGCGGCAATACGGTAAAAATATCAAACAGCAAGGTAAATAATGGCGTACGTGCAGGTACTACACAAGTTGCATCCGGCTTAATCAAAAATAACACGGTGGAATTGGAAAACACAGATGTGCTTGGCAACGTATGGGGCGGCTATAATTTAGGGTATTATGATGGAAAAGCGATAGTAACACTCAGCAAAAATGCTGTTACCGTCACCGGCGGTTCGGTAGGTACTGCAAGCGCTTCGCCTGCAGATGAATATGCAGAGGGCGTTGTGTATGGCGCCTACAGTGTAAGCAGTTCGGTTAATACCGGTGATGTGACAAGCAATACGGTTACCATCAAAAGCGGGACCGTGGGTAACACGGTTCAGGCTGTAATAGGCGGGTTCACCCGTGCCACTGGTTCTTCCGGTAACTCCGGTAAAGCTACGGGCAACACTGTGACGATAGAAGGCGGTACGATTACGGGTATCGTGCGCGGCGGCGCCAGTATGTCTTCCCAGAATACAGCCGGCGAGGTGAAAGAGAACAGTGTCATTATCAAAGGCGGCGAATTAAAGACTACTACTAATATAGATTACGAGGCTCACACTGTTACCTCTTATCGCAGCGATATCTATGGAGGATATTTGGAAGGCGATGAGAATTCCGGGGTAGTGCAGGACAATACGGTGACTATCAGCGGCGGCGATTTCACTAGTGCGAAAATATATGGCGGTTACAGCAATGCAAGTAATGCAGTGCACAATACTGTAGAATTTACGAAAGATTTTACCGCCCCGGAGAGGAATTTTATCACTGTGGCAGGCGGCGCCAGCATCAGCGGTAATGCGATAAAGAATGTAGTCGCTATCGGCGGTGGGAACATTGGACGATATGAATATAATGTTTACGGCGGTTACAGCGAAACCGGTACGGCAGGCGGCGCGGCAGACGAGGGGAACACTGTGACAATTACCGGCGGTAAAGTGGAAGGCTCCGCAGTTGGCGGTTTCAGTAAATCCGGTGCTGTAAAAAATAACGTGGTTACGGTCAGCGGCAGTGAAACAGAAGTGAGTGATATAAGAGGCGGCAGCAGTTGGACCGGAACAGTCAGCGAAAATACGGCAAATATCCAAGGAGGCAGGGTTGGCTACGCATATGGCGGTTTTTCCAGTTACAGCACAGCCAACGGAGGCACAGCCAACGGAAATAAGTTGAACATCAGCGGAGGGACGGTAGGAGGCGGTGTGTATTGCGGAGACGCCCCTACTACAACTTATAATGCGGTGACGATCAGCGGGGACGCGGAAATCAGCGCTCCCTATTTGACCGGTGGCAGGAGCTATGCGACCGGGGGCGTTGCTACCGGTAACACGTTTACCATCAGGGGCGGAACCTTTTCCGGTGTTGCAGAATATAATTATTCTATAGTTGGCGGTTTTACGGATGAGAACGGAACTGCAAAGGACAATGCGGTTAATCTCACCGGCGAGGTTACAGGGCTGGAGAATTTCGAACTGTATGGCTATGAACATGCTGCCACTCATTCCGGAAACGAGCTGCACATTGGCGGCACGAAAACCTACGAAAGCAACGGAACCGCGTCGGTGAGCGGCGGCGCTGTCTGGCAGGGTAAAAGCAGCGACGGCACTGTGAATAATAAGGTAGAATCTGTTTCCAATTTTGAAAGCATCGTACTGCATAATGTGGCATGGAACGAAGATGTGGCGGCGCTGGAAGCGACCAAGGTGGAAAATGTTGGCACGCTGGATATTACGGATATGAAATTTGATAAGACGCCCGGCAATGGCGAGAGCATGGCGCTGTTGAAATCGGACAGCGATCTGGGAGCCAGCGGCGTTGGCATCGGCCTTGCCTATAAAGACGGCAGTGCGGAGAAGACGGCCACTTCGGCCCAGCTTGCCACGGGCGTGACCTTTGACAGCGGCGCGTTGGATGACACGGCTGTTGGCGGCGTGACCCTGACAGGCGCGCAGAGCAAGAAGGTTTCACTGGAGGACGAAGATAAGACGATTATGTATTCTTTCAGCAGTTCTGTAGATGGTATCACTATTGCGACTGATACGTTTACTGTCAATGGTGTTGCCAGGTCATTTGGCAGCGGAGTTAACCTGACCGGTGCAACCTACACCAACAATTTAGCTTTTTCTACTGCAAGCAAAAAGAATATGGCAAGCGGAACCAGTATGGTGATTCTGGACGCGACGGAAGCGGTTGCGGTTTCGGGAGCGACACTGCCTGCTTTTACGGCACAAACCTATCAGGAAAATTTCGACGATCCAATTACCGGTAAGGTGCTAACACTGAGCGGTACCCACACGGATACCCTTGCGCTGAATACCGCACAGACTCAGCTGATTTACACCGTAGGCGATCAAAACGTGAACAAGGCAGCCTTTAACGGTGAGGTTACATGGAACAACAGCCAGGCTTATTACACGGCAGACACAAAATACAAATTCGGCGCTACAGATGTTGACGCGGAAAATTTGAAGGTCACGGGCACAACTTCGAATGTGCTGAAAACAGGCGATGCCATGACGTTGCTTTCCGCAAGCGGACTGTCTGCGGGCACGGTTACTCCCCAGTCTGATGCGAACAAGACTGCAAGTAAAATTGCTGTGAATTACACTGACACCGCAAGCGTCATTGCTATTGGTGCAGAGGCAACAGGTGAAGTAAAAGCAGCGACCAATGCAGTGAATTATGAGGTGACCGGTGTAGCCCTGAACAGCGTGGATCTTACCAACTGGAACGGGACGACTGCGGTCGTAAGCGAAGCTACGGCAGGCTGGACTGTGAAGAGTGGCGCATCAATTACCACTGGCGATCTTGCTAACGCGGGGTTGGATACCATGGATCCCGGAGAAGTGAAGCCGATTTTGACCGCGGATACTACGGCAGACTTTAGTGTTGCAAGTATTAGCGGTAACAAAGCATGGCAGGACGGCGGGACAATTACGGATACGGATACCAGTGGCGTCACCGTTGCGGGCGCCACTACCGGCGGCGGCGTAAAAGTGGATGATACGAACAAGAATGTACTTGTGTACCAGAAAGATGCGAAAACGATAACGGGCATCACTTTGGGCAGTGTGGCGTTTACGAAAGATGGCAAAGTGCGTTCTTTTGACAATTCGTATAACCTGACCGGAGCCGACTTTACAACGACCGGTTTCGGTATTTCCAATGCGTCAACGGCGACGATGAACGCTGGTGACACGATGGTGATTGTGGACGCAGTGAATGCAATCAAGGGAACCGGTGATGCAACGCTGAAAGATTTTACTACAACCAATGTGAGTGTGACATTTGCTGATGCCATTGAGGGAACAGTATTAACGCTGGCGGGCACACGTGCTGATACGCTTGAGCAAAACGCGGCAAAAACACAGATCATCTTCAAAGTTGGTGACAAGAATGTTGAGACAGCAACATTTAATGGAAGCGTAACATGGAGCGACACGGCAGCCCATTACACCAACGATGCAACCAAATACAAATTCAATGGCGCGACCAACATTGATGCAACCAATCTGATCGTAACAGGCACAACGGATAAAGCGTTAAAGAGCGGTGATGTCATGACGTTGCTTTCTGCAGATAACATGACGGCAAGTATTACTAATGATCAGTCTGCTGGTAATAAAACAGCAAGCAAGATTACTGTAAACTACAATGACACCGCAAGCGTCATTGCTATGGGTGCAGAGGCAACGGGTGAAGTAAAAGCAGCGACCAATGCAGTGAATTATGAGGTGACCGGTGTAGCCCTGAACAGTGTGAATCTTACCAACTGGAACGGGACGACTGCGGTCGTAAGCGAAGCTACGGCAGGCTGGACTGTGAAGAACGGCGCATCTATTACCACCGGCGATCTGGCTGACGCGGGGTTGGATACCATGGATCCCGGAGACGTGAAGCCGATTTTGACCGCGGATACTACGGCTGATTTTAGTGTTGCAAATATTAGCGGTAACAAAGCATGGCAGGACGGCGGGACAATTACGGATACGGATACCAGTGGCGTCACCGTTGCGGGCACCACTACCGGCGGCGGCGTAAAAGTGGATGATACGAACAAGAATGTACTTGTGTACCAGAAAGATGCGAAAACGATAACGGGCATCGCTTTGGGCAGTGTGGCGTTTACGAAAGATGGCAAAGTGCGTTCTTTTGACAATTCGTATAACTTGACCGGAGCCGATTTTACAACGACCGGTTTCGGTATTTCCAATGCGTCAACGGCGACGATGAACGCCGGTGACACGATGGTGGTTGTGGACGCAGTGAATGCAATCAAGGGAACCGGTGATGCAACGCTGCAAGATTTTACTACAACCAATGCGGGAGATGCCATTGCGTTTACGGATCAGATTGAAGGGAAAGCGTTAACGTTAAGCGGTACACATCAGGACATGCTGGAACAAAACGAGGCAAAGAACCAAATCCTTTACAAAGTGGGAGACAAGAATGTAACTGCAGCCATCTTTACCGGTGAAGTGGCGTGGAACGACAGTGAGGCGTATTACACTAACGATACAAGCAAATATAAAATTGCTGCTACCAACGTTGACGCAACGGATCTGAAAGTGACGGGAACTTCCACAAAGGCATTACAGAAAGGCGATGCCATGACGCTGTTCTCTGCGGAAGGCATGACGGCAACTCTTGCCAAGGATCAGTCCGACGCTAACAAGACGGCAAGCAAGATCACTGTTAACTACAGTGATGCAACAAGCGGGATTGGATTTGGCGCAGAGGCAACGGGTGCAGTGGAAACGGCGGCCGGTGCGGTGAACTATAAAGTGACCGGCGTGACGATGAACCGTGTAGATCTTGCTGGATGGAACGGGACAACATCTTCCGTACCGGGAGGTTGGGCTATTGCCGATGGCGCAACGATCAACACGGACGGCCTGGCTGCGCCGGCAGTTGAACCAGGCAGCTATGTTGATATCCTCCAGAATGATACGGATAATTACTTTGCCTCTGCAACCATCAGCGGCGCAAACACATACCAGTCGACAGACTTTAAAGATGAAATGAATGGAGTTACGCTGGAAGGCAAGCAGGACAAAGGTGTGACTCTTAACAGTGAAAAGAAACATCTTATCTACGCGGCAGGAACAAAAAATACCGCATCCGTCAGCTTTGGCGCGGTGGAATGGCAGAAGGATGCTACACTGGCAGATGCCGCTGCAGGTTATGATTTCAAAAATGTTTCTGAGATCGGCACGGATAAATTTGATGTGACGTATGCAAAACCGGAAGATGTGGCAATAAATGATTCCATGACCCTGTTGAAGGCGAATGAAACCCTGACGGCGATAGTCGATGAACTGAAGACTTCATCCTATAAGAATTATGAAATAGCCCCCGGCGTTCTGATGGACGGCAGCATCACCGGCACAATGAGCCGGAGCGGCAATGACGTAGTATTCACTGCTACGGCCAATCAGGCAGACAAGCTGACCTTTACCAATGTGGAATGGAAGGACAGCGGCGCCTTGCTGACCCGTCCGGCCAACGTTATGTTTGCTGGTGCAGATGTAGATACGGCGAAGATCAACTTCCACAATATACAGGAACTGGCAGCCAACAGCAGGATGACTTTGGTATCCGACTTCGGTGAAACGGTGGGAACCATTACCGGTGATACATTTACGGTAGGCTCGGGCCTGAAAGGCGAGGGCGCTGCGTCCCTGTCCGGTACGGACCTGGTATTCACAGCGAAAACCGGTGCGGAATCCCTGACCCCGACGGAAGCGACCCATGAAACGGTCATGGCCATGGAAGCAGGCACGGCAGTGGTCGCAGCAGGACGTGAATATGTGGACAGCGCAGTGGAAGGCCTGGGTTTGGTAAGCAACATGGCTCCGGATGGAACCTCGACCTTTGCATCCATGGGTGGCGGTGTAGGCCGTTACAAGACAGGAAGCCATGTGGACACCCATACCTGGAGTGCGGTGGTGGCGGTAGGTTCGAAACGTGACCACAAGAAAGGTAATCTGGAGTGGGGTGTGTTCGCGGAGTATGGCCGTGGCAACTACACGCTGCACGATGACAACGGTGGCCGTGGCGACGGCAATACCCATTACGCAGGCGGCGGCCTGTTGGCCAAGTGGACCAACAAGCATGACGTGTACACGGAAGCAAGCTTCCGTATGGGGCGTATGAGCGACAGTGCGTCCAATATGCTGCGGGATGTGTTGGGCAATACGTACGGATATGACGTGCATGCCAATTATTTCGGGGGCCATGTAGGTTTTGGCAAGATATACAAGGTGCAGAAAACCAAAGATTTGGATGTGTACGGGAAGTTCTTCTATACGAGACGTAACGGCGTAGACTTTGACGCAGGCGGGAACCATTACAGCCTGGACAGTGTAGCCAGCAAGCTGTTGCGGATCGGCGCCCGTTACGGATCCAACGACAGGAAGTGGAACTGGTACGGAGGCCTGGCTTACGAGTACGAGTTTGGCGGAGAGTCGAAAGGTACGGTTGACGGTCTGGCGATCCGTTCAGCCAGCATCAAGGGCGCTAGCGTACGTGGCGAGATTGGTGTGCGGTTGGAAGCGACCAAGACGAACCCGTGGAAAGCGGACATCAGTATCTACGGTTACGGCGGCAAACACCGGGGCATCGGCGGCACGGTGAGCGTAGCGTATATGTTCTAAAGGAAATATTGGCAAAACAAGAATACCTCGTGAAACCGGGGACAAATACTGAACAACATAATATGAAGAAATATGAAGAAAGAGGAGTGGGAATTCCCGCTCCTCTTTTTTTATGGTATAGCATTTATTGTATAACCCGGATTTAACGCCTCGGCGCAGTGGCAGCTTTCCCGAACAAAGCAATACAATGAACGAAAGAAATGCTATCTGGAGACAGACAATTAAGCTGTCTATATTTATAACAGAAAGCAGGCTGGAAAGCTGCGTCACTGCTGGAGTTACGAAAAAAGTCCGGTCACTGAAGTGACCGGGAGAGGAAATCAGAGGTTAGATAAATGGAATCTGTTTGCCATAAATATTTCCTGATGAAAACACGAAAAGCAATTGATTTTCACCGAATAGTCTTATATAATAATACTGCGAGGTGAGAATCGATGATTGTAACCTATAATATGCTTATGAGCGAGCTGGCTCATTACTCCAATCCGAGGCAAAAGCTAGGCAGATTGGTAAAGGAAGGGAAATATACACCTGTTGTCAGAGGATTGTATGAAACCGATAAAAATACTCCCGGGTATCTGTTGGCGGCCAGTATTTACGGTCCGTCTTATCTGTCATTTTCCTTCGCACTTTCCTGGCACGGACTTATTCCGGAAGCTGTTTATACATATACATCAGCAACTTTTGAAAAGAAAAAGAAAAAGGAATATAACACGTTGTTTGGCTGCTTTACTTATCGGGACGTGCCTTCGCTGGCATATCCATATGATATTTTGATAAAGAAAGAAAACGAGTATTATTTTCAAATCGCATCGCCTGAAAAGGCATTGTGCGATTTGCTTTACACCATAAGCCCGGTGGGTTCGCTAAAAGAAATGCGCAAGCTTTTGTGGGAAGATTTGCGCATGGAAAGCAGCGCTGTTTTTAGTTTAAATGCAAGTGAAGTAGAGCATTTATCAGGGTTGTATCATTCTACGAATGTTAGTCTGTTATCCAAATTGCTAAGGAGGCGGGCATGAGTAACAGAATCATTGAGCAGATGCTTGCAGCTTACGATTTAAATTCGTATTACGATAAAAAGAATGCAATGAAGGAAGTCATGCAGGAGATTGTTCTTTGTGGCTTAAGCCGCAGCGGATTTTTTAAATCAGCAGCTTTTTATGGTGGCACAGCTTTGCGAATATTTTATGGTTTGGATCGTTTTTCCGAGGATTTGGATTTTTCTTTGGTGAAAAAGGAAGAAACGTTTGATTTGGAAAAGTATTTTGCTGTCCTTAAACGGGAAGTAAATGCTTTTGGATTGAATGTAACCATTTCTGAAAAAGAAAAAGTGAAAGAAACGGACATCCAGTCTGCTTTCGTTAAAGGAAACACACGGGAACATCTCATGCTGTTTTATGACAGAGAGCTTGCGGCAACTGTTTCTGCCAATGAAATGATTAAAATCAAATTTGAGGTTGATACGAATCCTCCGCCTTATGCAGGTTATGAGAGGAAATACAGACTGTTGCCGTCGCCGTATGAAGTAAATATATACGACGAGCCTTCTCTTTTTGCCGGTAAAATCCATGCTGTGATCTGCAGAGGATGGAAGAACCGTGTTAAGGGAAGGGATTTATATGATTATGTTTTTTATCTTGGGCGTGGCTCAAAAGTGAATTTACCTCATTTGGCGGCGAGATTGAAAGATTCAGGCTATATAAATCCGGAAAGCGGATGCAGTTTAACGGATGTTAAAGGAATGTTGTGTGAAAAGTTTCAAAACATTGACTATGAGCAGGCGAAACAGGATGTTGTCCCTTTTATCAGGGATCATACTTCTCTTGCTTTGTGGAGTGCGGATTTCTTTATGCAGATAACGGAACTGCTGCAGGTTAATGAATAAGAGGAGTGGAAGAATCTCAAAGGGATTGAACGAGCGTGTGGCAGCGTGAACGTAGCGTATACGTTCTAAAGGAAGTATTTGCAAAAACAAGAATGTTGCGTGAAACCGGGGGCAAATACTACCCAATATAAAATGAAGAAAGAGGAGTGGTACATTCCCACTCCTCTTTTTAATCAAACTGAACTTACAATTTACACTTCGCCTTCATCCATAATCCCCAGCTTGCGTTTCCAGTACCGGGAATAGATGGCGCCCAACGGGTTATGGGCCAGCAGACGGTCTTTCACCACCAGCGAGGTGACCGGGCCGTCGCAGTTGGCGGTAAAGATGGCGTCGTGTCCCACGCAGAGACCGCAGATGATAAACAGCTCCACGCCCTTTTCTTTTAAGAAGCGGGCCTGGAATTTGGGGTTGCACATGGCTTCGTGGTCCAGTTCCGGTTTCACCTGCTTCAGGCCAAACTCCTTTTTGGCGAAGCTGCAGTTTTTGCAGCAGACACTGTAAAATTCAAATCCCTGTTGTTTATAATAGCGGGCGATGTACCGGGCTTCGGCGTTCAGTCCGATGCAGAAGGCCATGCCCAGTTTCTTATAGCCCATAGTCCTGGCAAATTCGCCAATTTCCTGCAGGCGGGTGATGTTGCTGTAAAATGTACCTTCCACATACGCGGCGGCCTGCATGATTTTCAGTTCCTCTTCCGTGTAGGCCTGTTTCACTTCTTCTTCTGCTACGCCCGTGCAGTTGACGCCTTTGGTGTAACAGGCGTGGGTGGGGCAGTTCGCGCAATCTGCTTTCATGATGTTCCTCCTTTAATCGGCTTCGCTGATTTTGTGGCGGATATGGATGAGGGCTTCTTCCAGAATGTCGATGACGTGCTGATCGTCCAGGGAATAGTAGATGCTTTTTCCTTCCCGGCGGGCCTTCACCTGGTTGGCCATCCGCAGCAGTTTCAGCTGATGACTGACCGCGGACTGGGTCATTCCCAATGCGGCGGCTATATCGCTGACACAGAGTTCGCCATGGGAAAGTGCGTTGATGATCTTCATGCGGGTCTCATCACCCAGCACTTTGAAAAATTCGGAAACGGCGCTGAGCTGTTTTTCTTCCAGCATCTGCTCCTGTACTTTTTTTACGATGACGGGATCGTAATTCAAAATCGGGGCGGCGCTTTCCGTTTTCCGGTGAGAGTGTTTGGCTGCGTCTTTTTTTATTGCCATTGCTTTAACCTGCCTGTTCTGTATATTTGTATCCATTGTAACTTAATCAGTATTATATCACACTATCTTGCATAGCGGAAAAAAATGCCTTGAAAAAAACACACAACAGGCATAAGATAGGATAAGGAAAAGAAAAAGAAGTTTTACTTACCGTTTATTTTGCAAAACGAATTAATCAGTGTTTCCTTAACCAGCGTCTCCTTACATTCTAACGTTGTATTGGTGATATGTCGAATACTTGATGGAAACGGCTTTTATACGGAGGGAACTGACATGAAACTGAAAAAACAGATGTTTTTGCCTGTCCTGTTATCTCTGTCTGTGTTTTTTGCTTCTACCGTGACAATGTCTGCATCTGCTTACGCCGCTGCCATACCCCGGACTGCCGCGGTATGGGAACTGGCGGAAGCTGCGCCTAACAATACCGAGATCCCGGAAGTAAAAAAGGATAAAGGGAACACGCCCGGGCGTTCCGGCAACGCAAAATCCCGGGATGATTCTTCCTTCTTCGACAACCTGCTGGAAAAGATTGCGGTGATGTTTTTGGTGTACATGTTCCTGGAAGCAATCAACGCGTTGCTGAATGACTTCTTCCATGACGGGGATACAAAGATCAAAATTGTGCCGAAAGAAAAACAGGACCAGCCTGACGGCAAAGGAACGAAGCAGAATAAAAACATCAAACGGATTCCCGCCCAGGAAGTGTGAAGAGGCGGACAAAAAAAGGGGCTGTAACAAAATGAAGTTTTTCACTGCATTTTGTTCAGCCCTTTTCCATTGCACAACAAGGAAGCACCGCCACATGACGGTGTTTTTTTACTGTCGTTTTTTAAATTCCGCAAACAGGTCTACCGGTTTTTCCGAGCACAAATTGTAGTCCGGACAGGCTTCCACCGCTTTGGCCCTGGCTAACTGCAAATCGTGATAGACGTCCCACTTGGCCTGCACCTGGGCGTGGCCGTACTGGCGCAAAATGTAAGAGGGATGGAAGGTGGCGATGCAGTCGTAGCCCTGCTGTGTTTTGAACCATTTGCCCCGCTGGCGGGTGATGCGCATGGCCGGGTCGCCTAAATAGTGCATGGCCACGCTGCCCAGCGCCACGATGACCTTGGGCTGCAAAATGGCCAGTTCCCGCTCCAGCCAGATTTTGGCGCAGTAGTCCGCTTCCGCCAGGTCCGGCGTCCGGTTCCCTTTGGGTCGGCATTTTACGATGTTGCTGGTCAGCACCCGGTCCCGTGTCATCTGCACAGACCACAGCGCTTTGTCCAGCAGCTGGCCGGAAGGTCCAATCAGGGGACAGCCGTAGTCATCCTCCACGCCGCCGGGGCCTTCGCCGATAAACACGATGGGGCTGTCCGGGCAGCCGTACCAGCCTACCGGGGCCTGGCAGTCGCTGCGTAAATGACAGGAAGTGCACATGGTTAATTGCGCGGCCAGTTCGGCCAGCTGATTTTCTTTTATGCTCATGATGGACCTCGTGGTATAATATAAAATATAACAGCGTTCATAGCAAAATGCAGTAACCCGTTGATTCTTACGGAGACGATGATTCAATGAGTTTGTGCGATGCACGAGGCCTAATGGCCCGGGCGCTGCGTTGATAGATATTGACGCAGTCAGTCACAAAAAGCACCGGTCAGCGTGCAGACGAATGAATCAGCGTTTCCATATGTAATTTTACAGGAAGCTGCTTGCTTATGTCAAAAGGAATATGGATTTCATCATCCGGAAAAGGGAAATCGTATTTGGATTCGGTCGTGTAAAGAGAAAAACTGATGATAGGGAGATAAGCTGATGAAAGGATTACTTTTATTATTATTCAGTCTGTTGCTTTGTGTGCCGGCCTTCGCCGCTGATGGGAAAACCGGGGCGGCCAAAACACAAAGCACTGTTTCGGCGACTGCGGCGCTGTTCCGCACCGTAACCGCTCCGGTTATCATGGACCGGCCCGTACGCCTCACGGAGTATCGCAAACAGCTGACACGCGAGTATGCATTTCAGCATTACGGAGAGGAATTTACGGAAATTGTTCCCCAGGCAGTCGTCGTGCACTGGACGGAGTCGCCGGAGGCGGATGGAGTGTATGAGTATTTTTATAAGGAAGCCAGGGCGGACGGCACGCTGAATGTCTGCTCCCAGTTTCTGGTGGACCGGGACGGCACCATTTTCCGCCTGACCCCGGAGACGATGCTGGACCGTCATGCTATCGGCTATAACTGGTGCGCTATCGGGATCGAGAACGTGGGCGGCGTTGACAAAAAAGAAGACCTGACCCCGGAGCAGTTGCAGGCCAACATCTTGCTCATCCGTTACCTGCAGGAAAAGTATCCCACGATTCGTTACGTGTGGGGACATTACCAGCAGACGGTGGCGAAGAAAAGCGGGCTGTATAAAGAACAAGTTCAGGGCTACTTTCACGGGAAGGTGGACCCCGGCCCGAAGTTCATGAAGGCTTTGAAGAAACAATTAAAAGATACGGGACTTCGATTTTTTTAGAAAGCGCTGATTAAATGTTAATCAGTGTTTCTTTAACCCGTGAGTGATTGAATCCGCGTCTCCGTAATCGGGAATTATAAAAGAAGACGCCGGTAAAAGGACTGTGCGTTGTAAAGCGTGCAGGCGTTTTGCCGGTGTTTCTTTTAATAACTAATTATAATGTAACATTACTGTAACAATTACTGCAATTTGATTGACACTGTTCCGCCATGTTGGTAAAATTACTATGAATAACTTTACGCTGAAGTAAGGTCTGTTTCGTATACCTTAAATGAGATTACACAGCGGAAACAATGCGAATGAAGCTGTTTGAATGAAGCGGTTTGTATATTTGTTGCATTTTGTATGAAAGACAAATCTGCAGCCAGGGTATTTTTTGTCAAAGGAAAAGGGGAAATCACAATGAAAGTTGCCATCATTATGGGAAGCAATTCCGACTGGCCTATTCTGGAGCCGGCGGAGAAAACGCTGAAAGAGTTTGGAGTAGAAGTGGAAGTGGTGGTGGCTTCCGCCCACCGCACGCCGGACCAGGTGCATGAATTTGCAGCCGGCGCCCGGGACAGAGGCGTGGAAGCGATCATTGCGGCGGCGGGACTGGCGGCTCATCTGGGCGGCGTCATTGCGGCCTATACCACGCTGCCGGTCATCGGGATTCCTATTAGCGGCGGACCGCTGAAGGGCATGGACGCGCTGCTGAGTTTTGTGCAGATGCCTTCCGGCGTGCCGGTAGCTACCATGGCTATCGACGGGGCGAAGAACGCGGCTATCTTTGCCGTGGAAATCCTGGCCGGTGCCCATCCGGAACTGGTGGAAAAACTGGCGGCCTACCGGGTGAAGATGCAGGAAGAAGTGGCGGCCAAAGCGGCAAAGCTGGCGGCGGTTCGCGGAGAATAAGGACTTGCGTGCTTGCGGCGTGTTAAGGAAACGCTGATTCATTCGTTTGCAGGCACAAGGTGATATAACAAAGAAAGGGAACGATTCCATCGGGTTTGTTTCAGGAAAAACGACAGGAGGCTTTCATGAGCGAAGAAAAGAAGCAGCTGACCTATGCGGACGCAGGCGTTGACATTGACGCCGGCAACCGTGCGGTAGAACTGATGAAGGACAGCGTGCGGGCCAGTTACCGCCCGGAGGTCATCGGCGACCTGGGCGGCTTTGGCGGTCTGTTCGCGTTGGACACGAAAAAGTACAAAGAACCCATCCTGGTGTCCGGTACGGACGGCGTGGGCACGAAATTAAAATTTGCGTTTCTCACCAATAATCACAGTACCATCGGCCAGGACGCAGTAGCCATGTGCGTCAACGACATCCTGGTGCAGGGCGCGGAGCCGCTGTTCTTTTTGGATTACATCGCGGTGGACAAGGTGGATTCCCAGAAAGTGGCGGACATTGTCAAAGGTGTGGCGGACGCCTGCCGGGAAAGCGGCTGTGCCCTGATCGGCGGCGAGACCGCGGAGATGCACGGCTTTTACGCAAAAGATGAATATGACATTGCCGGCTTCTGCGTAGGCGTGGCGGAACGCAGCAAGATGATTACCGGGGAAAAGGTTAAGGCCGGAGACATTTTACTGGGTCTGCCTTCTTCCGGCGTGCACTCCAACGGGTTTTCCCTGGTACGGAAGATTTGTTTTGATGTGATGAAGTTTACGGTAGATACCCCCATTCCGGAATTCGGCTGCACCCTGGGTGAAAAACTGCTGACGCCTACCCGGCTGTATCCGAAGACCTGCCTGCCGCTGATTCAAAAGTTTGACATCCACGGCATGGTGCACATTACCGGCGGCGGTTTCTATGATAATATTCCCCGGATCCTGCCGGAGGACTGCGACGCGGAAGTCCGTGCGGACGCCTGGGACGTTCCCGTTGTGTTCAGGAAACTGCAGGAGTGGGGCAACGTGCCGGATAAGGAAATGTACCGCACCTTCAACATGGGCGTAGGCATGGTGCTGGTGGTTGACCCGGCGGAAGCGGACGCAGTGCGGAAACATCTGAAAGAAAACGGAGAGACCTTCTACGAACTGGGTAAGGTAATTCCGGGTCATAAGACCACGGTGATGAAAGGCGGCGTTTTCGGTGAGTAAGAAAATCGGCGTAGTGGTCAGCGGACGGGGCAGCAACCTCCAGTCCATCATCGACCACATTGCGGAAGGCAAATTAAATGTAGAGATTGCCGTAGTGGTCAGCGACCACAAAGAAGCCTTTGCCCTGGAACGGGCGGCCAAAGCCGGCATCCCCACGGCGGTAGTGGAACGAAAAGGCTGCAAGGACAAAGCAGAGTTTGAAGACAAAATTGATGCGGCGCTGCGGGAAGCCGGCGCGGAAGTGGTGGTGCTGGCCGGGTTCATGCGTATCCTCACCGGGCATTTTATCAGCCGCTGGGAACATAAAATTATCAACATCCATCCGGCGCTGCTGCCCAGCTTCAAGGGGCTGGACGCCCAGGGCCAGGCGGTGGACTACGGTGTTAAGGTAGCAGGCTGCACGGTGCATTTTGTAGACGAAGGCACGGACACGGGCCCCATCATTTTACAAAAGGTTGTGCCGGTGCTGGACGATGATACGGAAGAGACCCTGGCGGCCCGTATATTAGTAGAAGAACATAAGGCCCTGCCGGAAGCGATCCAGCTTTGGGCAGACGGCAAACTGACCATCAAGGGCCGGAAGGTTTATGTAGCAAGATAAAATTAGTTTTGATAGTTCGCGTTGCTGTTGCGACGTAAATTTACAGATTCGTTTTGAATTCAGTTTTGAGAGAATTTGAGAACGTAAAAGGATAAGTAAGGTAGAAGGCAGAGAGGAGTACGTATGAAAATCAAGAGAGCGTTATTGAGCGTTTCCGACAAAAAGGACATTACCAAACTGGCTGCGTTCCTCCATGAGAACGGGGTGGAGATCATCTCTACCGGCGGCACCATGAAAGCCATTAAGGACGCGGGCATTCCCGTAACCTATGTCAGCGATGTGACCGGGTTCCCGGAAATCATGGATGGCCGGGTAAAAACCCTGAACCCGAAGATCCACGGCGCGATTTTAGGTGTGCGCAGCAATCCGGAACATATGGCCCAGATGAAAGAGCACGGCATTACCCCCATCGATCTGGTGGTGGTCAACCTGTATCCGTTCAAGCAGACCATTGAAAAACCGGGCGTAACGGAAGCGGAGGCCATTGAGAATATTGATATCGGCGGGCCGGCCATGGTGCGGGCCTCGGCCAAGAATTTCCGCGACGTGGTGATCATCACCAATCCGGAGCGCTACGGCAAGCTGATGGATATGCTGAAGAAAGACGGCGACATCGACCTGAAAACAAGAAAATCCCTGGCTATGGAAGCATTCAAACATACTTCCGAATATGATGCCATGATTACCGGCTATCTGCAGAAACAGCTGGAAAAATAAGAAAAAGTAAAATTGAGGGGAGTGCGCGACAGAACGGCAATGCCGGGAAGGCGCGGCTGCAGGAATGTAACTGCGGCGCATCCACTCTCAAAATTAGTAATTGTGAGGCGTGATTCATGAATATTTTGTTAATTGGCGGAGGCGGCCGGGAACATGCTCTGGCATGGAAAATCGCCCAGAGCCCCCTGGTGCAAAGTATCCGTGTGGTACCGGGCAACCCCGGCATCGCGGAACTTCCCAAATGTAAATGTGTTTCCTTAAATCTGAATGACCTGAATGAGATTGCGGATTATGCGGAAGAGCAAAGCATCGATTTGACGGTGGTGGGGCCGGAGGCTACGCTGGTGGCAGGTATCGCCGATGTGTTCCGTTCCCGGGGACTGCCTATTTTCGGGCCCAACAAGAACGCGGCGGAGCTGGAAGGTTCCAAAGCGTTTTCCAAAAATCTGATGCAGAAGTACCATATTCCCACTGCGGCGTTTAAGGTTTGTACAGACATTGACTCTGCCAAAGCCTTTGTGGAAGAACAGGGCGCGCCTATCGTTGTGAAGGCGGACGGACTGGCGGCCGGCAAGGGCGTGGTGGTGGCCATGACCAAAGCGGAAGCTATGGCTGCCATTGATGACATGATGGCGGATCATAAATTCGGCGAAGCCGGTGCCCGGGTGGTGCTGGAAGAGTTCATGGAAGGCGAGGAAGCCTCCCTGCTGGCGTTTACCGACGGCAAGATCGTAGTGCCGATGGTGGCGTCTCAGGATCATAAGCGCGTCAACGACGGGGACAAAGGCCCCAACACCGGCGGTATGGGGGCTTATGCTCCGGCTCCGGTGATGACGGAAGCCCTGCGCATCAAAGCGGAAGAAACCATTTTGAAACCGGTGATTGCCGCATTAAATAAGGAAGGCCGAACCTATTGCGGCTGTCTGTACGCCGGCCTGATGATCAAAGGCGACAGCGTGAAAGTGGTAGAGTTCAACTGCCGGTTCGGCGATCCGGAGACCCAGGTGGTGCTGCCGCTGCTGGACAGCGATCTGGTACAGATCATGCTGGCCTGCGCCACGGGTACGCTGGATGCTTCCATGGTAAAATGGAAGAACCAGGCTACCGTCTGCGTGGTCATGGCGTCCGGCGGATATCCGGGTTCTTATGAGAACGGGAAGGTGATTACCGGGTTAAAAGAAGCGGGCGCGATGGAAAACGTGGTGGTGTTTCACGCCGGAACCAAAGAAAAGGACGGCAAGGTTGTGACCGCCGGCGGCCGTGTGCTGGGGGTAACCGCACTGGCCAAAGATATTAAGAGCGCCAAAAACGCAGCCTACGGGGCCGTGGAAAAGATTCGTTTCGAAAAGGCCCATTACCGGAAGGATATTGCCTGGCGCGCGTTGTTCCGGAAGTAAGAATCTGCAGGGATGCAGGCGGTGTTTTCGTTAGAAGCGACTTGTTTTGTATTCATGGAAATTTCCGCACAAAATCCTTTGCATTATTTGCAGTTCTGTGCTATTATATTTTTTAAAATATTTCAAAGAAGGGAAGGTGTTACCATTGGCTTTTTATTACGATGAACCTGCGCATACCTTTAGTGAGTATCTGTTAGTACCGGGGTATTCTTCTTCCGAATGTATTCCCGATAATGTGACGCTGGTCACCCCGCTGGTGAAATTCAAAAAAGGTGAAGAACCGGCTATCAGTTTAAATATTCCCATGGTCTCCGCCATCATGCAGTCTGTTTCCAATGACAAACTGGCTGTGGCCCTGTCCAGGGAAGGCGGCTGCTCTTTCATTTACGGTTCCCAGACCATAGAGGACGAAGCGCAGATGGTGCGGAACGTGAAGAGCCACCGCGCCGGCTTTGTCGTCAGCGATTCCAACATTACGCCGGACAGCACGCTGAAAGATGTGCTGGCGTTAAAGGAAAAGACCGGTCATTCCACCGTTGCCGTTACCAGTGACGGGACGGTAAACGGAAAGATGGAAGGCATCGTCACCAGCCGCGACTACCGTGTCAGCCGCATGGATCTGGATACAAAGGTGCGGGACTTTATGACGCCCATCAGCAAACTGATCGTAGGCAAAAAGGATACCACCCTGCAGCAGGCCAACGACATCATCTGGGACAACAAGCTGAACACGCTGCCCATCATTGACGATGACGGCCGCTTATTGTATATGGTATTCCGCAAGGACTATGTATCCCATAAAGAGTATCCGCTGGAACTGCTGGACGATAAGAAACGCCACGTGGTTGGCGCCGGCATCAACACCCGGGATTACGCGGAACGGGTACCGGCTCTGGTAGAAGCAGGAGCGGACGTATTGTGCATCGACTCTTCCGAAGGCTTCTCCGAATGGCAGAAGATCACTCTGAAATGGATTCGCGATCACTACGGCGACAAAGTGAAAGTAGGCGCCGGCAATGTGGTTGACGCGGAAGGCTTCCGCTTCCTGGCAGACTGCAGCGCTGACTTTGTCAAGGTCGGCATCGGCGGCGGCTCCATCTGCATCACCCGCGAGACCAAAGGTATCGGCCGCGGGCAGGCTACCGCTTTGATTGACGTTTGCAAAGCCCGTGACGAATATTTCAAAGAGACCGGTGTGTATGTTCCCGTCTGCAGCGACGGCGGCATCGTCTACGATTACCATATGACCCTGGCCCTGGCCATGGGCGCGGACTTCCTGATGCTGGGCCGTTACTTCGCCCGCTTCGATGAAAGCCCCACCAACAAGGTCAACGTGAACGGCAGCTACATGAAAGAATACTGGGGCGAAGGTTCCAACCGTGCCCGGAACTGGCAGCGGTATGATATGGGCGGTTCCCAGAAGCTGTCCTTTGAAGAGGGCGTGGACTCCTACGTTCCCTACGCAGGCAGCCTGAAGGACAACGTGAACCTGACCCTGGCCAAGATCCGCAGCACCATGTGCAACTGCGGCGCCCTGAACCTGGGCGAACTGCGCGACAAGGCGAAACTGACCCTGGTTTCCGCAACATCCATTGTGGAAGGCGGAGCCCATGACGTATTGCTGAAGGATAACACCGCAGCGACGTATGCAAAATAGTATCAGGCGCGCAGGATAACAGATTTATTTTATGGAAAAATACAACAGGGAGCCCGTGGTGACGGCGCTCCCTGAAGTTTCATCATGTGGGGATGTGACGGAATGAAAAAGGCGGTAACCGGTTTTCTGCTGGGATGCCTGTTGTTGTCGGGGAGTGCGGCGCTGGCCGCGGAACCGGCCGGTGCGGCAGGGAAAGCAGAGAATGTAAAAGAATCTGCGGCAAAGGAAACACTGCAGGATCATGCTGCGGTGAAAAGCAGGGGAACCATGGTCTATGTTCCCATGGATACCCGGCCGGTATGCAAAGATTACACTGTTGCCACCATGAAGGCTGCGGGATGGGATGTACTGGTTCCTCCGGAGGAACTGCTTTCTTCTGCTGACCGGGACGGTCAGCCTGACAAGCTGCTGGAGTGGCTGGAGCAGAATACACCGAAAGCGGTGGCTGTGGTGGCCAGCGCTGACGCGCTGATTTACGGCGGCCTGGTGGATTCCCGGACCCACCATATCGAACCTTCGGTATTGCAATCCCGGGTAGAACGGCTGCTTTCCCTGAAGAAGAAGGTACATTCTCCCGACATCTATGTGTTTGTGACGATCATGCGCTCGCCCAAAGCCAGCGCCGCGCCTGTGGAACCGGTGTATTATCAGGAATGGGGCGGCAAACTGTTCCGGCATGGAGCCCTGCGGGATAAAGTCGAATTGCAGGGACTGTCGCGGAAAGAAAATAAAGAATTACAGGAACTGAATCGTACGATTCCCCGTAATGTGATCGCCGATTATTACGATCGCCGGCGGACCAATATCCGCACATCGGAATTGCTGCTGCACGGAATTGAAAGCGACAGCTTCAATTACCTGCTGGTGGGACGGGACGACACCAATCCCCTGTCCCAGGCTCACAAGGAAGCCCGTTACATGTCTTCCCTGGTAAGCAATTTTTCCAATTCGAAAATCCGTTTCTTCTCCGGCGCCGACCAGCTGGGCCTGGTTCTGCTGACCCAGGCGGCCAACCGGCTCACCTTCACCACGCCGCTGGTATATACGGAATTTGGGAACGGCAAGGGCGGAGAGACGGTTCCTACGTATGAAGACGATACCGTGGCGGAATCGGCCAGACAGCATATTTTTGCGACCGGGGCATTCCCGTCAAAGAATGCGGCTACGGCAGATTATGTTCTACTGGTCAACACCCCGTATAACGGAAAGACGCTGGAAGCTTCCGATGCGAAGAACAACGGGGTTGCGGATAAAAACACCAAAGCCTTTGCGGACAAGGTGCAATCGTATATTGAACGGGGCAAAAAGGTGATTGTCTCCGACTCCGCGTACGGTAACGGGGCCGACAATGCGCTGGTAAAAGAACTGTTCCGGCGTGGGCTTGCGTATCAGGTTGCAGCCTACGGCGGATGGAATACCTCCGGCAATACCCTGGGCTTTGCGTTGTCCCAGGGAATGGAATCCCCGTTCTATGAAGGAAACGCGGCGAAGGACCTGCTGACCGTACGTTACCTGGACGACTGGGCCTATCAGGCAAACGCCCGGATGGATGTGTATCAACATGTCATCTGGCCGAAGCAGATGCCGAATTCCGGTTTTACTCCGGAACAGAAGCGCATTGCCGAAGCTGCTATCAAAGAAAGCATCACCAAAGTTGCGGAACCGGTGATGGGATCCGTGGCAAAGGAATATGATTTCAAACTTCCCTGGAGCCGTATGTTTGAAGTGCAGCCGGTAAAAAAGGACTGAGGAAGAAAACATAATCCGCATCTTCACGGGAAACTGACCGGATCGGCAGTTTCGGATTTTCCTGAAAAACAAAAATCAAAATAATATTTCCCGGAACGCCTGCTTCCGTATCAACGCGGAAACAGACTCCGGGAATTTTGTTTTTGATTATGTATCAACGCGGAAGCAGACTCCGGGAATTTTGTTTTTGCTTCTGTACCAACGCGGAAGCGGACTCCGGGCATTTTGTTTTTGCTTCTGTATCAATGCAGAAGCGGGCTCCGAAAATTATGTTTTTGGTTTTCTGTTCAACGGCTGCAATGGTTGATTGCCCATACACAGGGCCGGTTTATTTGAATGAACTTTTGATGCCGGACTTTTTGCAGCAACCTCAGGCTTCCGGCGTTTCGGTTTTGATGATTGTCCGGAGCGGCAGGCCAAAGGTTTCCGCAAACCATTCTTCCAGCGTTTTAATCTGCTGCATTTCGATGGCGGCATTTTCTGCCGTGTGAATTTCCAGTGTGGCGGCTGTGCTGTCGTGATCGGGGATGATGGCGGTGATGGTATTGCTTTCCGAGTAGTCAAGGCTTTCCGCCAGCGCGAGAAGCAATGCCAGTTTGCCTGCGATATCCCAGTCCTTTTCCCGCAGCAGGGACCGGTAGGCGTGATTTTTAAAATACCGTTTGGCAATGCCGTTGTGCCAGCCGGCGATGACGGCGCAAAGCATCTGCTCCGCATGAGTCAGGCCGAAAATCTTGGCGTTTAAAATCATGTACGAGGAGTGGCGGGCGTGACTGTAATAATTGATGGTGATACCAATGTCGTGGAGCAGCGCGGCGGTCTTCAACAGTTTTTTGTACTGCTTGCCCAGTCCGTGCAGCCCGTGCCAGCCGTCGAACATGGATAAGGCCAGCGCGGCCACGTGCCGGTTGTGTTCGATATTTACGGAGAAAAGACGCAAAACGTTCTGGGTACTCTCTTTCAGAATGTCCTCGGCAATCAGGGGCACGTTGTTGGTTTTGGCATAGTAATCGTAAAACAGGCCTTCCCGCAGGCCGCAGCCCGAGGTAATGATGCGCTTGCTTTTTGTCTGCGCCAGCAGGCAGTTGATGATCGATGCGCCGGCGAGGATGATGTCAGCGCGTTCTTCCGACAGGCCGGGAATGTTCATGCGTTCTTCCAGCGTGGTGCCCTGCAGCTTTTTAAACAGCGTGCGGAAGCTCTGGGCGCTGAAGATGTAATTGTGAATCCGGCTGGATGGATAATTCCGGCTCCGCTGGATCATCTTGGCAACGGTACGGGCCGTGCCACCCACACCGATCAGGGGCAGGCTGGCATCTTTCAGCCAGGGATACTGTTCCATACGTGTGGAGATAAAGAAGTTGATGTCGCTGTAGGCCGATGGCGGCATCGTATCGCGGATATGGAAAATATCCGTTGTGTTTACGGCTCCCAGCGGGATGGAAACGGACTCCACCAGTTTCCGGTTCCGGAACAGAATCAGTTCTGTGGAGCCGCCGCCCAGGTCAAAGATGATACCGTCTTTCATGGGCAGGGTGTTGATAACGCCCAGATAACTGAGCTGCGCTTCCATGTTTCCGGAAATAATATGAAGCCGGATTCCGGTCTTTTCAAATACTTCATTGGTCAGCTGGCTGCCGTTTTTGGCATTGCGGATGGCGGCCGTGGCTACGGCGATGATCTTGTCTGTCTTATACTGCCGGCACATGTAAGCAAAAGACTGCATGACCTGCAGCGTGCTGTCGAAGGCTTCTTTGGAAAGCAGCCCTTCGCCTTCGGTTTTTTGGGCAAGCCGCAGCATTTCTTTCTGATTGAAGACCATGTTGTAGGCGCCGCTTTTATAAATATGGCTGATGACAAGACGGGCCGAGTTAGAGCCGATGTCGATGATTGCAATTCTCTGCATAATATGTCTCCCCAAACTGTTTCCGGCAATTACCTGTAATTGATACGATGTTTTTATTGAAGGATCATTTACGCTTTCTAATCAATATTATAACCCATTCTGCCAAAATGACAAAATCCACTTCGCGTTTTTGTGGAGAAGCGCAGGCTGTCGGATATTTTGTAGGGAGTTTTATAAAAAAATTTAAATTCTGCTTCTATATACAAGGATTTTTTTAACATTTGTCGAAAATCTAAATGATAGCTGTTTGCAGATATTCAGTAAGCGCCGATGCATTTGCGCTCGCGTGCGCCTGCTGCAACAGGAACCGGCGAACGCGGACGTTCTGTTGATCGGTTTATTACTAAATTGTCGCGAAAAAAATCGTCACTATACAAATCATCACTATAAAAGGGATGGAGAATTTTTATGAAACGGAAAACTTATACCACACTGGCGGCGATCCATCTGGGGTCGGAGATGCTGCGCCTGCGAATTGTAGAATATCGCAGCCTCAGCCGCATCAAGGTCATCGAGCAATGCGAATACCCCATCCGCCTGGGGGAAGAAGCCTTCAAAAACAAAAGCATCCCTTTCTCCATGGTAGAAGAAATCTGCAAGGTGCTGCAGGGATTTAAGGAACTGATGCAGGAGTACGGCACGGACGTGTATACGGCGCAGGCCACCACAGCTGTGCGGGAAGCCAGCAACAAAGTGTTCATGCTGGACCAGATCAAACTGCGGACCGGACTGGACGTGACTGTCACGGAAATGCCCATGGAAATTTATACAAAGTATGTGGCCATCCGTAAAACCGTCAGGGACCAGCACATCTCCAGCGAAAAGGGCATCATGCTGCTGGATATTTCCTCCGGCGGCCTGGGTGTCACCCTGTTGCAGGACGAGCAGATCAAATTCCAGGAGAATTTCCATATCGGCATCATCCGGATCAAAGAAAGCTTTAATAACTACCAGCGCAGCAGCCTGCATTTCAACAAAGCACTGATGCAGTTCCTGTCCAGCACCATGGGGCCGGTGCGCAAGGCGCTGGAAGGACAGGCGGTCAAATATCTGGTGCTTTCCGGAACGGAAACGGAACTGCTCTTAAAGGTGATGGGCATCCGCAACAAGAATAACGTGCAGCGCGTCACCACGGAAGAGTTCCGGAAATTCTTTGACAAGGTCCTGAAGCTGAACCTGCCCCAGCTGCGGAAGACCTATCATCTGACGGAAACGGAAGCGGAGCTGGTACTGCCCATGGTGCTGCTGTATGAAAAACTGCTGGACCTGGCGCCTTCGGCCAAGGAAATCATCATTACCAGCGATACCTTCCTGGACGGTCTGATCCTGCTGCGGATCATCCGGGAAAAGGATGAGAATTACACCCGCATGCTGGAGGAGGAGAAGATGAGCCTCGTCCATCATGTAGGGGAAGATTATGAGTATGATTACAAGCATGTGACCCAGGTGGAACGGCTGGCGCTGATCATCTTTGACCGGATCGGGAAAAAGTACGGGCTGGACGATCATTGCCGGCTGCTGTTACGGGCGGCGGCCATCCTGCACGATATCGGGAAATACGTTTCCATGCGCAGCCATTCCCTGTATTCCTATCAGCTGATCATGGGCACCGACCTGCTGGGCTTTACGGAAGAAGACAAACAGATCATCGCCATGGCTTCTTACTATCATGCCCATAACGTATTGGAGCGTGACGAAAAACGGGTGCCGGAACTGAAAAGTGAGCTGGTTCCCGTGGTGGCAAAATTATCTGCCATCATCCGGCTGGCGGATGCGCTGGACCGAAGTTATATGCAGAAGATCCAGCAGTGCAAGGTTACCCTGCACAACCGGGAACTGACCATTGAAGTGGTCAGCAAGGCGGATCTGGATCTGGAAGAGTGGACCTTTGCTTCCAAAGTGTTGATGATGGAAGAAGTATACGGATTTAAAGTACGTCTGGAACGGGTGGAATCATTATGAGCGAAAGTAAAAATAAAACGGGAATCAAAACGAAACGCAATGTAGTGGCGGCCGAAAAGAAAACGGCAACCGCAGTAAAAAAAGCGGCGGCTGTTGTGAAAAAACGAATTAAAAACGCAGCGGCCAGCCTTTCCGCGCAGGAGAAAACGGCAGACAAAACCGCGGCGGCAAAAGCGGTAAAAGTCAGCAAAGCGGACCTGAAACGGCCGGAGTATTTCTTCAACCGGGAGCTGAGCTGGCTGAAATTTAACCTGCGGGTGCTGCGGGAAGCGGAAGTGAAAACCACGCCGATCCTGGAACGGCTGAAGTTTATCGCGATCACATCCTCCAACCTGGATGAATTTTTCATGGTCCGGGTGGCCGGACTGTGGGATCAGTATGAAAACGGCGTGACCAGTAAGGATCCTTCCGGGCTGACGGTGCGGGAACAGCTACGGATGATCTCCCAGGCGGCCCATGAGCAGATGAAACTGGAAAGCAAAATCCTGACGGATGTGCTGGAGGATTTGAAAAAAGCCGGCGGACCGCAGATCAAAACCATCGAAGAATGCAGCGACGAAGGGAAAGAGTGGCTGGAGAATTATTATCAGGAAGTGGTGTACCCGGTGCTGACGCCCATGGCGGTGGATGCCTCCCGTCCGTTCCCGTTCCTGGGCAATAAAACCCTGAACCTGGCTGTGCAGCTGATCACGGTAGACGGGGAAGAGAGCATGAGCGTGGTGCAGGTACCGTCCCTGCTGCCCCGCCTGATCGAAATCCCGGTAGAAGAAAAGCGCACGTTTATCTATCTGGAAGAACTGATCACCATTCATTGCAAATACCTGTTCCGGGGCTGCCAGATTCTGGATGTGGTACCTTTCCGCCTCACCCGGGACAGCGACCTGGATGTGGATGAGGACGATATTGAAGACCTGCTGCGGGAAATCGAAAAATCCCTGCGGCAGCGGAAACGGGGCGCGGCCCGCCGGCTGGAAATTGCCAAGACCGGCAATAACAGCATCAAAAAATTCCTGGAAGACAATCTGGACCTGACGGATGAGGAAATCTATGAGATATCCGGACCGTTGGACGCTACCTGTTTCTTTAAATTCGTGTCATTGGATAAGATGTGGCCCTGGCTCCACGAGCCCTTTGTGCCCCAGCGTCCGAAAGACCTGCCGGAATACGACAACCTGTTTGACCGCATTAAGGAAAAGGATATTTTACTGTTCCATCCCTACGAAAGCTTTGACCCGGTGGTGAAGTTTGTCAGCGATGCGGCCAGCGATCCCAAGGTGCTGGCCATCAAGCAGACCCTGTACCGCGTCAGCGGCAATTCACCCATTGTGGCGGCACTGGCCCGGGCGGCGGAAAACGGCAAGCAGGTCACGGTACTGGTAGAACTGAAAGCCCGCTTTGATGAAGAGAATAACATTCTCTGGGCCCGCCGTCTGGAAAAGGCCGGCGCCCATGTTATCTATGGCCTGGTAGGACTGAAAACCCATGCGAAGATCATTCTGGTTGTGCGGCAGGAACCCGACGGCATCAAACGCTACGTGCATCTGGGCACCGGCAACTACAACGACAGCACGGCCAAGCTGTACACCGACATGGGCCTGATGACGGCCAACGACCAGTTCGGCAGCGACGCCTCCGCATTTTTCAATCTGCTTTCCGGTTACTCCAAGGCGCCTGTCTGGAACAAGCTGGTAATGGCGCCCATCGGGCTGCGGGAAAAAATCTATGAACTGGTGGATAATGAGATACGCATTGTGAAAGAAGGCGGGGAAGGTCACATCATTGCCAAGATGAACTCCCTGCTGGACCAACCGGTCATTCAGAAATTGTATGAAGCGTCCATGGCGGGCGTGGAAATTGAACTGATCGTCCGGGGCATCTGCACCCTGCGCCCTGGTCTGGAAGGGATCAGCGACAATATTACCGTGCGCAGTATTGTGGGGCGGCAGCTGGAGCACAGCCGTATCTTCTGGTTCGCCAACAACGGCGACGAGCAGCTCTTCATGAGCAGCGCCGACTGGATGCCCCGTAACCTGAACGACCGCGTGGAGCTGTTCTTCCCGGTGGAAACGGAAGAGCATATCAAACGGATCAAGAGCATCCTGCAGTTGTACCTGGAGGACAACGTGGGCGCCCACATGATGCAGAGCAACGGCAACTACCGGAGAGTCGTGGCCGGAAAGGGAAAAGAAATCAGCTCCCAGAGCCTGCTGTACGAACAGGCCCAGCTGGCAGCGGCGGAAAATATGGAAAAGATTCCCATGGAGCAACGACTGCGTCCGGCGCCGCGGCAGGAAGACGAAGAATAAGAAGTATCGTTTTTACATGAAACGGCTTTGTGAGTTCTTTGGTGTTCCTGTTGCAATGGATTTTTCAGCTTTGCCTGACTTGCTAAAGATTTTAGGTAAGGATATTGTTAAATTGCCCATTCTTTGATATAATAATATGGAATTTTGAGGAGGGGCACTATGATGGAAAAATTTACCGTGACAATCAACTATCACGGAAATTATGGATATATTGAATATGATCCGGATACCAAATCCGCAGCTGTACATCTGGGGGTAGAAGAACCCAGGGCAGCGGTGGAAAAGTATCTGGCGGAGCCCCACACGTTTAAGGTTTGTGTGGGTCCCACCATCCGGGATTTTCAGGAAGTAACGCTGCAGCCGCTGGAAAGCCTGGAAAACTTTCAGCTTTGCCTGACCCGTATGTGGGTCGCCATTGATGTGCGGGTGGAATGGAGCATGCCCCCCGGCATGGCGGAAAATTTGTAAGAATCAAAATGCCGGCAACAAACCGGCATTTTCTCTCTTTATGTACGCTGTATGCAACGCGTGCGTTTATAAAATTTTAAATTGTTTTACATGGTTCCGTAGCTCAGCTGGATAGAGCAACCGCCTCCTAAGCGGTAGGTCGGCAGTTCAAATCTGCCCGGGATCACCAAAAACAATATCCCTGATACCGATTTTTCGGAATCAGGGATTTTTTCTATCAATTTTTGTTATCTGGCTTGTTTGTTGACATGAGATTCTGATGCGAGAGGTCATCCCTTTCGTGCGGTTCTGTACAAGTGTTTTGCCATCTTGAAACCTTGAATATTGAATAACAAGTTTTTCTTGACTTAATTAGACATAATCAGATAAAATAAACTTGGAGAAATGCAAAACAACTGCAAAATGAATGTGTGTGTATTTTGCGAGGTGATACAATGGCAGAACAGGTTTTGATCCAATTCAGGGCTGACAAAGCATTAAAACAGGAAGTAACAGAAATCTACGAATCCATTGGATTAGACATGCCTACGGCATTCCGGATGTTTATGGTACGGAGCAAAATGGTTGGCGGTTTACCTTTTGACGCGAGATTACCTATAAAGAAACCAGTTGCAGCAGCTTCCCTGACAAAAGAGGAACTGGATTCTGAGATTCAAAAAGGGTATGATGACATGGTTGCTGGTAAAGAACATCCTGCTGAAGAAGTGTTTGGCAGATTAAGAAAGAAATATGAATTTTATGGAAAACGGGATATTGATAATGCTTTAGGAGATATAGAATAATATGCGATTGAAGATAGCTTAAGCTTAATTTCATTTTTACTTACAGCCGTAGATTTTTCTGCGGCCAATATGTTATAATTAAATACCGTTTAATCGTCGAAATGATAATTACTTTAATTTTTTGAAAGGGGTGCTGAAATGTCGATTGACAAAATTGAACTGACGAAGGAACAGGTTACGAAAGCTATGGCCTGTAAGACTGTCGAAGAACTCATGGAGCTGGCGAAATCCGAAGGCGTGGAGCTGACGAAAGAGGAAGCCGACGCATACATGGCAGAGATGGAAGATATGGAACTGGACAGCGAGAGCTTGAAGAATGTAGCTGGCGGTTATTGCCATCGTACCACTCCATGTTCCCAAGTATTTCATTGACACTCCCCGCAGCAAGCTACGGGGATTCCCGTTACGGTAGAAAACAAATGATAGTTTTTCTGTTTTTTGAAGGAGGGGTACTGAAATGCCGATTAACAAAGATGAGTTAACAAAAGAACAGATTGCGAAAGCTATGTCCTGCGAGACCGCTGAAGAATTGATGGAGCTTGCAAAATCCGAAGGCATCGAATTGAAAAAAGAGGAAGCCGAAGCATATTTGGCAGAAATGTCTGATGTGGAGCTGGACAGCGAAGCACTGACACGGGTGGCTGGTGGAGAATCGTGCTACATGGTTGGCGGGAACGAGTGTCATAACAGAGGTCATGGACCTGGGCTGTAAAAGAGTACAGGCTATGCTTCGAATATGATTTTTATATTGAAAATGGAAGAATAAAAAAGAACCCTTACATTTTTGAAAAATGTCATTAAGTTAAGCTTGATTTTAAATTTACTTACAGCCGTAGTTTTTCTGTGGTCAACATGTTATAATGAATATGTAATGTTTTACTGTTGAAATGACATTCTTTCTTTAAAAAAACAGAGGAGGTCCTGAAATGCCAATTAACAAAAATGAGTTAACGAAAGAACAGATTCAAAAGGCAATGGCTTGCGAGACTGCCGAGGAACTGATGGAGCTGGCAAAAACCATAGGCGTGGAGCTGACGAAAGAAGAAGCCGAGGCGTACTTGGCGGAGATGGAAGACGTGGAACTTGACAGCGATGCGCTGAAACAGGTAGCGGGTGGCATGTGCTACAGTGCTGGCATGGGGTCTAACGAACGTTGTCATAGGGGTGGTGGCATAACTGGTGCATGATAAAGAGGTTTTTTGAAGGCGGGGGTACTAAAATGCCAATTGACAAAAATGAGTTAACGAAAGAACAGATTCAAAAAGCAATGGCTTGCGAAACCGCCGAGGAGCTGATGGCGACGGCGAAGGCCATGGGCTATGAGGTGACGAAGGATGAGGCTGATGCGTATTTAACGGAGCTGTCTGACTTTGAGCTGGACAGCGAAGCATTAACTAAAGTTGCTGGTGGTCGTTGTTATACTGACTGTCCTGGCGAGCGTTACCACTGTCATTCTAAACAGAGTCCGTCGTAATAATGATTGTCTCGGCGAGCATTAATCAACATGAATGAACTGACGAAGGACGAGGCATACATGGCAGAGCTTGCCGACTTCGAGCTGAATGATGTGGCACTGAAAAATGAGTAAAGAAAAAGCACCTACCATTGGGATAGGTGCTTTTCTTTCTTAACTTAATGACATTATCTTAAAAGCCAGGGGTTGTTTTTATGGTTTTGACCTCAAGCACTGTGGTAAAACGGTGCGAAGGAAAAGAAAAAAAGAAGGTTAAATAACCTTCCTGGTGTTAAGTGATCTTGAATTATATTAAAATTTTACATCAAAAAATTATGAATTCCTGTCAACCCGCTTTATAGCTGGCTGGCGGAGTTTTTGTCAGAGAGGACTTTTGGACAGCAAAAATATTACAATGTAGATAGTGGGGGACATCTCCGTTGCAATAAGTTTTGCAAAAAAAAACAATATCAATAATAAAGAGGTGGAAGACGGATGGCTGCGCTAAAGAAGACAGACCTGTATATAAAAGGGTTAAAAATAGCCTGGGATGAGATTAATCAAAACAGTTATCTTCGTAACATCAGGACCATAGCCGGAATAAGCAGTTTGACGTTTCATGCACCCATCACCTTTTTCGTAGGCGAGAATGGAAGCGGTAAGTCCACATTACTGGAAGCTATGGCGGTCGCATATGGATTTAATCCGGAAGGCGGCACTGTCAATTATAATTTCTCTACCTATGATTCTCATAGTGAATTGTGTGATGCGCTAACCTTGTCCAAGAGTTTTCAGAAAGTGTACTGTGGTTACTATCTTCGGGCAGAAAGTTTTTATAACGTTGCCACAATGGAAGAAGAATACAGCGAAACAGAAGCGGAATGGAAAAAATTAAAACTTCACAAAAAGTCTCATGGAGAAAGCTTCCTGACTATAATCAACGAGTACTTTAATTCGAACGGCCTGTTCTTCCTCGATGAACCGGAAGCTGCCTTGTCTCCCCAGCGCCAGATGACCCTGCTTCTGAAAATAGCGGAAAGCGTCAAAAAGAACTCACAGTTTTTCATAGTGACCCATTCGCCGGTTCTGCTGACCTTGCCGGGGGCAGAGATTTTAAGTTTTGATAACGATAACCTGCATAAAATCGAATATGTGGAAACAGAAAGTTACCGCATATCAGAGATGTTTATTAATCACCGGGAACAGATATTAAAACGATTATTATCATAAGAAAATTTTGTCGCATGATCCCAATTTGTGCGTATAGTTCATGCTGCTTGCATAATCCTGAACCGGAAAATTGCAGTTTTGCTAATATGAACTAAAAATAAAATGGGGCTGTAACAAAATAGCCTATAAAAGGAGTCGGCATCCGAATGGATGCCGATTTTTCTATGCTTAAAAGAAAAAAGAGACCCCGAAAGGCCTCTCCTTCTGGTATAATTTAAGTATGCAAACCCCTAAACTAAACCATAAAAATTATAGCAAATTTTCGACTGTAAGGCAATTGGTTTTGCCGTTAGATTACAGTCAGATGATTCCTGAAACAGAATCCGTGCGGTTACTGGACGCAGTACTGGAGGAACTGAATTACACAGCGTTGCTGCGTTTGTATTCTCCCCTGGGGAGAAAATCTACAATACCGCCCAAGATCTTGTTCAAAATTATCGTGTTCGCCATGCTGGAAGGCATCTATTCTTTGCGTGCCGTCCAACGGCAGTGCCAGGTCAACATCCAATACATGTGGCTGTTACAGGGATATAAGGCACCCAGCCATATGACGATAGGCCGGTTTTATGAACGGCTCACGGTTCCGGTGCTGGAAGACTTGTTCTCTCAGTTCATCCGTGTTTTGTCTGCAATCGACGCTGTTACTATGGAGGAAGTGTATATTGACGGGACGAAGCTGGAAGCGAACGCAAACCGGTACTCGTTCGTATGGCGTAAGAACATCGAACGGGGATTAAAAAAGTTACAGGAACAGTATCCGGTGTTCCGGGAGAAGATCACACAGACCCTGTTACCGGAAGCCGGTTCGATGAAGGATACAGAACTACTGGCTGCATTGGCCGCCAAATGCCAGGAAGAGAATGTGTTCTTTGTTTCGGGGAAAGGTCACCACAAACCAGCCTTGCAGAAAACCTTTGAGGAATGCGAGACCTTTTGCGAAAAGCGGCGGGAGTATGAGAAACACCTCGCGGTATTGGGGGAACGGAACAGTTATTCAAAGACGGACCCGGATGCCACTTTCATGCGGATGAAAGACGACCACATGAGGAACGGGCAGTTGAAGCCCGCTTATAATGTACAGCTGGCGGTAGAAAGCGAATACATCGTAGGGGTAGGAATCTTTCCGAACCCAACAGATACGCTGACGCTGCTTCCGTTCCTGAAACATATGGATTCCCGCTTGAACCTGAAGCCGGAGCATGTAGTAGCCGATGCCGGATATGACAGCGAAGAAAACCTGGACTGGCTGCAGGAACACGAATATAAATCCGTGATAAAGCCGGCCCAATACGAGATGAGCAAGAAAAAACAATATAAAAAGCGGATCGGCCTGCCCGCAAATATGGAATACGATCCAAAGAAAGATGAATACACCTGCGCCAAGGGACGGAAGCTGGTATTTGAAGCGGTACGAAAGAAAAAACACCCCAGCGGGTATATAAGCGAGTCGTATGTATACCGTTGCACTAACTGCCAGCGTTGCGGGTTTCGGAAGCAGTGCCAGCGGCAGGGAGACTGGAAGAACAACAAAACGATTCAGATAAACAAACGATACAACGAACTGCAACAGGATAATATGAAACGGTTCCTGAGTGAGGAAGGAATCCGGTTGAGGGTAAACCGGTCGATTCAGGTAGAAGGAGCCTTTGGGCAGATAAAACAGGACTACAGTTATAAACGGATCCTTCGCAGGGGCAAAGAAGGTGTTTATAAAGAATTGCTGTTTTTGGCGTTAGGTTTCAATATCCGTAAGCTGCACAACCGTATCCAGGAAGAACGTATAAACCAGCGATTTTTACGAAAAGCTGATAAAGAACAAGCTTGCTGAAAATAAATGTATAATAAAGCCGTAAGGCTTATTAAAGTGCGCCAAAAAACAGATAGCGGGGTTACAGGCTATTTTTTCTGATAGTCTGTAATCCCGCTTTATTGTGCAATGAAAAAGGGCCGAACAAAATGCCAGTGAAAAACTTTATTTTGTTACAGCCCCATTACTATAGATGATGCTAAGCTTTAATTTTTGCGAGAAGAGCTTCCTGCAAAGTCTGAGAGAAATTAATATTTTTTTGTTGCGCTGCAATGTTTAACCAAGCAGGGATGGTGAGCGTCTTCCGCACAGATTTTTCAAAATGAGTTTTAGCGTATTCTGCAACGTCAACAGAGACCATGCTGACGAAAGCATTCGTTGTATCAGCGTCTAATTCTTTAGCAACTTTTTCCAGTGACACATCCTTCATTGCAGAAGCCGCTGGAAATTGTTCACCATCATTTTTAAGAGTATAAAGATAACCTGCCAGACAATCAACAGCCATGCTCATTGCTTCATTTTCTGTTTCCCCGCAAGTGGCAAGCCAGTTAAGATCAGGGAATACGACAGAATAACCGTTTTCTTCTTTAAAGAAACATGCCGGATAAATTGATAACATATGGAATCTCCTTTCGATGGTTGTTTTTTAGTCAAGGCCTGCTTGTTTTCTGATAGATTTTTCAACGACTTTAGTCAATTCCTTGGAATGGAAAGGGATTGTGACCTTACCGGGTTTGGTTGGGTGTACGTAATGCCTGTGGGAGCCTTCCTGACTTTTAAATATCCATCCGTCCGCAAGTATTTCTTTCTCCATTTCTTTCGGTCGTTTGGGCATAGGTAATTTGAAAATTTAAGTGCACGTTACTATCGTGCAATTACAATTACAACGGTTTAAATCCATGAGGTTGCACTTAGGACTTCATGGATTTTTTGTTTCCGCCAAAAGAGCGGAAACGAAGTCAAGGGACAGTACGCTGGACATTTGCGTCTAGGCGCAGCTCTTGACGCAGTGGCACGGAACGCCCTGTTATGCGAAAGCTGCCAAATACTGCTTTCCTGTCTCCCGGCGAGGGCGGGTCTGGGCAGAACCCGGCTTTTGTTTTATGATATCTTTGCCCTGCCTTCCAAAAGGAGACTGTCATGAATAAACATTTAACCCTTGATGATCGCCTGGAAATCCAGATGGG
>Ga0256405_10002961_pt1 | contig 36741 bp, 29 predicted proteins | sample RumenRJG_02DNA_FD_189096 | JGI IMG/M metagenome (GOLD analysis project Ga0256405, IMG submission 189096) | Bovine rumen microbial communities from Lethbridge, Alberta, Canada - RJG_02 | ecosystem: Host-associated > Mammals > Digestive system > Stomach > Rumen | place: Canada: Alberta...
CACTTGACCCTATTGTCAAGTGCAAAGGTACTACATTTAACATGCGATGTCAATAGTTTGGAGGAAAAATCGTGTAAAAATATGTTAATAAAATGAAGAATTATTGTTAATACAAGTTAACGAATAGAGGCTATTTTCACTCTAATATCTCCTTTGCCTCACTCTAATATCTCCTTTGCTTCACTCTAATATCTGCCGTGGGGCACGGGAGGTATTCCTTTAGCCTATAGGAGACGTTTCTTACGGGGTGCTGCAATATTTTGACAACAGATTGGGGATCGTGCGAACAGAGAACAGAGAACAGTAAAGTTTTTCATTTTATACTACAAATGTGCTTTATATTATATATATATTATATATAATATATATATAATATAAAATTTATTCTTCACTTATTTATTTCACTTATTTCACTTTTCTTACTGTTCTCTGTTCTCTGTTCTCTGTTTTAGTTTGTCTATCCATACGGAAAAGGTTGTCTTGTTCTACTGGGATTGATTGACGACTATCGCTGAGTTGGTTGACTTTTTTCTGAGATCGTTGACTTCGTACGGATATTGTTTACTTTTCATCTGTTTTTATTTACTTATTTAGGCATTACAGAATCTCAGTTGTTAGACACCTATGACCTCCTAGAATTTTGATTAATTGATTGCGCTAGTTTGCGCAATCATTCTTCATTTCATCTTAATTAAATCTAAAAACATTCATTTTCATAACATTTTTGAATATCAAGTTTTGGAATTAGCTATAAATTGGCTAACTTTGTGGTTAAATTCAAACCTATTTCTACAGATGATTACTGGAGATATTAAAAACCGCATAGATTCAATCTGGGACACTTACTGGGTAGGTGGCATTACTAATCCAATGTCTGTTTTGGAGCAAATGACCTATCTCTTCTTTATGAAGATGCTTGATGACGCACAGACAAAGAAGGAAGCGGAAGCAAACATATTGGGGGTAAGTGTTCCTAATCCAACGTTCAAAGAAGGAATGTGGCATAATCCTGATACGGATGCTGATGTGCCATACAATAATCTACGTTGGCATGTGTTCAAGAACATGGAGGCAACAGCCATGTTTAACACCATCCGCAATGATGCTTTCTCATTCATCAAGAATCTCAATGAGGGCAAATCTTCTGCATACAGTAGGTTTATGCGTGATGCTGTATTCCTCATTCAGAATCCACGTACACTTACCAAAATCGTTGATGGCGTTGATGCGTTGGATATGAATAACCGTGATGCAATGGGTGATGTCTATGAGTACATTCTTGGGAAGATGGCTGCAAGTGGCAATAATGGTCAATTCCGTACGCCAAGGCACATAATCCGCATGATGGTTGAGCTGATGCAACCGACATTGAATGATGAAATCTGTGACCCTGCAATGGGTAGTGCTGGCTTCATTGTTGAGAGTGCCAAGTATATTGTCGACAACTACAAACAAGAACTTCTGAATAAAGACAATGCACAGCGGTTCAAGGGTAGCATGTTTCATGGCTTCGACACGGACAGTACCATGTTGCGCATTGGAGCAATGAACTTGATGCTGCATGGTGTTGAAGAGCCAGATGTGGCATATCGTGACAGTCTATCATCAAGCAACAATGACACTGAGAAATATACTCTTTGTCTAGCCAATCCACCATTTGCAGGCAGTGTAGATAGTGAGGACATAAACAAATCCTTATTGGCTGTCACCAACACCAAGAAAACGGAATTGCTGTTTGTCTCGCTGTTTATCCGTATGTTGCAAACTGGTGGACGGTGTGCGAGCATTGTCCCAGATGGTGTGCTGTTTGGTAACTCCAATGCTCATGTAGCCTTGCGTAAAGAGTTGGTAGAGAACCATACTCTGAGGGCTGTTATCTCAATGCCTAGTGGTGTATTCCAGCCCTATAGCGGTGTATCTACTGCCATTCTTATATTCACCAAAACAGGTGCAGGAGGCACAGATAAGGTTTGGTTTTACGATATGCAAGCGGATGGGTATTCACTTGACCAGAAGCGCACAGAGGTCGAAGAAAACGATATTCCAGACGTTGTGGCACGTTTCAACAACCTAAAGGCAGAAGAACAGCGTACACGTAAAGACAAGTCATTCCTAGTTCCTGTTGATGAGATACGGAGCAATGACTACGTTCTTTCCATCAACAAGTATAAGGAGGTTGAACGTGAGAAGGTTGAGTACGAGCCTACGGAGGTTATCATGGCTCGCATCGGCCAGTTGGAGAACGAAATAGCAGCAGCATTCAATGACCTAAAGGCAAGACTACAATGAGCTACGTACCACCATTCACAGTAAGTTCTGAGGCTATCAACCTGATAGCGGATATTTCTGCCCAGATAGAGCGTTATGCCATCCGTCTGGAACAGAAGGATGGTTTGCGACTCCGTAAGGCGAACCGCATTAAGACCATTCATTCCTCACTGGCCATTGAGGGTAATACACTCTCTGAGGATGAGGTGCGTGACATTATCGATGGCAAGAATGTGGTGGCACCTATCCGTCAGATTCAGGAGGTGAAGAATGCCATCAAGACCTATGAATTGTATCCTATGCTCGATGCCTTCAAGGAGAAGGATTTGCTGAAGGCGCATGGTGTGATGATGCAGGCATTGGTTGACAAAGCAGGTCACTATCGGCAAGGTGGTGTGGGCGTGTTTGGTGAGAAAGGCTTAGTACATCTTGCCCCTCCTGCTGCTCGTGTTCCTATGCTGATGGGCGACCTTTTTGATTGGCTGAAGCGCTCTAAGGACCATCTTCTCATCCGTTCCTGCGTGTTCCATTTCGAGTTTGAGTATATCCATCCCTTTATCGATGGTAATGGACGAATGGGACGCTTGTGGCAGTCGCTGATATTGGGCAAGCTGCATCCGCTGTTTGAGCATCTGCCTGTAGAGAACATGGTGTATAGTAATCAGCAGCAGTATTATGATGCCATCTCTGCCAGCACGAGTGCAGGGCAATCTGGTCCGTTCATAGACTTTATGCTGGGCGAGATTTACAAGACGCTGAAAGCGCATCAGGGGAATCCTTTGCCAAATACAGAAGACGAGTTCGATGAAAAGTTCGGCAAAGAGTTCGGTGTAAAGTTCGGTGTAAAGTTCGGTGTAAACGAAAAGAAGGTTTTGTTACTTTTGGCATCCAATCCGTCTTTGTCTGCTGGAGACATCGCAGAACAGATAGGATTAACTAAGCGTGGTATAGAGAAACAACTAAAGAAGTTCCGCGACCTTGGAATTATCGCCAGAAAAGGAAGTGACAAGACTGGTTACTGGGAGATTGTAAAGGAGGAAGAAGTATGAAAGAAGGGTGGGAATATAAGAAGCTCGAAGAAATATGTTCAAAAGGTTCTTCAAATATATCTCTAAATAAGATAGAAGATAATATTGGAGAATATAATCTTTATGGAGCATCTGGGCTAGTCAAGGGGATTGACTTCTATCATCAAGAAAAGTCGTACATTGGAATCGTTAAAGATGGCTCGGGCGTAGGGAGAGTTGATATTTACCCACCAAAGTCATCTTTAGTAGGGACTATGCAATACATATTCCCCAAGGAAGGCTGTGAGATAGGATTCCTCAAATATCTGCTCCAAGGATTGCATTTAGAGAATTTCAAAACAGGTGCTGCCATTCCGCATATCTATTTCAAGGATTATGGAAAGAGTAAAGTTCCTATCCCCCCTCTCTCTGAACAGCAGCATATTGTTGAAGAGTTGGACTTGCTGAGTTCCATCATTGAAAAGAAGAAAGCCCAATTAAAAGAGTTGGATAATCTGGCGCAGTCTCTCTTCTATGAAATGTTTGGCGACCCTATCACCAATGAAAAGGGATGGGAAGTGAAGAAGTTGGGGGACACATGTGTATTCTTACAAGGAGAGCAGGTTCCTGTAGAAGAACAATCAGATATCCAGCATGAAGGTATGGTTAGGTTTCTTAGAATAATAGATTTTACTCAAGGAAACGAACCTCCAAGATTCGTTTTCTGTAAGGATAAAAAACATATATTGGATAATGAAGAGATTGCTATTGTTAGATATGGGAGCCCAGGTTTTATCTGTTATGGTAAATATGGTGTAATAGCTAATAATCTATTCAAGATAATACCAAAAAATAAAGAACAATATGTATTCAGATATTTAGTATCGTGGCTATCATCTGATGCTTTTCAATCTGTGGTAAATGGGAATCAATATGGTGCAGCCTTACAAGCAATTAAATTTGGAACTATTAAAGATATTCCTTTTATACAACCACCTCTTACCCTCCAGCAACAATTTGCCTCCAAGATAGAAGTCATTGAGCACCAAAAGGAACTTATCAAGCAGTCCATCAAGGAGGTTGAAACGCTGTTTAACAGCCGTATGGATTATTACTTCAACTGATGGTTACGGCAAAGCCACAACCATTCGAAGAAAGAGAAAACGAGACAAAAAGGAGAAAACGAGGTAAGAAAGAGACGGCTATGACGGACGAAGAGTTTGCTGCAAGAAAGAAGTTCGCTGGGGAAAAGAAAGCCTCAATGAAACGTCGTGATTTGCATCATGATTACACGGAGCGTCGTATGTATATGATAACCTTGGAGACGGAAGGGCGGAAACCCCTGTTCGGACACTTGGAAGGCAATCCCTTTGCCGAGCGCGGTAGCATCGACGAGCCGCACATTGTGCTCTCACCGTTAGGGAAAGCCGTAGAGAGCGAGTGGATGGGTATTCACGGCTACTACTCGCAGATAGAGGTGAAGGCCGTGCAGATGATGCCCGACCACATGCACGGTATCCTATTTGTGAAGGCTCCACTGCCTGTGCATTTAGGGCAGGTGATCTCTGGGTTCAAGGCAGGCTGCAGGAAGGCGCAGCGGGCATTAGCAGCTGAGCATAAGACAGCAGCAGAGCCGCTATATACGGAGAAGGAAAAGAAGAGAGCCGCTTCTCAGTATATAACGGCTGAGCCGTTGTCGAAAGTCGGGACCTCGCTCTTTGCCAAAGGCTATAACGACATGGTGCTCCGCTCCTATGATGAGCTGCCCGCTTGGCAGAACTACCTTCGTGATAATCCACGACGGTTGATGATGAAGCGCGCTCGCCCAGACTGGCTGCGCCCCTTCTTCAACCTAACGGTTGGCGACCAGCGCTATAACGGCATTGGCAATCGAGAGCTATTGACAGCACCTAAACGCTTGGCTGTGCGCGTGTCGCGCCGAGTAGTTGGCAGCGACTTGGAAAGGGAGGTGCAGAGGTATATAGAAGCTGCAAGGATGGGAACAATCCTCGTGTCACCAGCCATCTCGCCTGGCGAGAAAAGGGTTATGCGCGAAGCCTTCAACGCAGGACTGCCCACAATTGTGTTATTGGAAAATGGCTTTACCCCATTGTCTAAGCCCCATGGAGAACAGTTTGATGCCTGTGCACAAGGCCGACTGCTGATGCTCTCTCCTTGGGAACACCATAACGAGAAAAGGATGATTACGGCCATTCAATGCCAACAGCTGAATCTGATGGCTCTCAAAATATGTGAATAAGAAAACACAACAATGAGTGAGTATAAGCATTTATAATGCAAAAAAGAGAAATATATGAGAAACTTTGACTATCTACAGGACATTGAGGCACTGAAAGACCTATACGGCTTTTGCAGTGCAGCGGAGGACGCACAGCAGACCAACTATGACGTGTGTGCGCTGAATAGTCGCAGAGCCTTGGAGTGGATAGTTAAGGCTATCTATACGCTGAAAGGCATAGAGATAGAGAAGCGTACCAGTCTGCTTGAAATGATGTCGAGTGAGCCGTTTACCCAGTTCATCGGTGATGATGATAAGCTGATGATGGCGGCTCATTATGTCCGCAAGATAGGCAATAAAGCAGCACATGACGGTGGTGTGAAGGGTGGTGAAGCCTACTTTACATTGCTGAACATCTATAATGTTGTAGGTGGCATATTACTTAAACTTGGTGTTATCACAAGCCTTGCACCATTCCGCAAAGACCTTATACCAAAGTCACCTTCATTAACTGTAGTACCTACTAATACTGTGCCAACAGCAACAGTACAGTTTATTGAGAGTGTACCAAAGGAAACAATAGAAGCACCCCAAGATATTACAGACAAGATAGACTACAGCGAGGCAGAGACACGCAAGCTATTCATAGACTTGCTACTGGAAGAAGCCAAGTGGGAAGTTTTGGATAAAGAAGGTGCTATAGTACCAAGTAAGGCTTGCATTGAGATTGAAGTTGCTGGTATGCCTAACAGTTCTGGTGTGGGATATGTTGACTACGTACTGTTTGGTGCTAATGGTAAGCCCCTTGCAGTAGTGGAAGCCAAGCGTACAACGAAATCACCAGAGGTAGGCAGACAGCAAGCTATATTGTATGCAGATTGCTTAGAACGGCAATACGGTGTTAGACCAGTCATATACTATACCAATGGATTCAAGACCTTCATTATTGACGGATTGGGCTATCCTGCTAGGCGAGTTCATGGATTTCACACAGAAGAAGATTTGTTGGTATTGATTCAGAGACGTGGAAGGAACGGAATCACAGACCTCAAGATAAACGATGAGATAACCAATCGAGCATACCAGAAGCAAGCGGTTAAAGCCATTTGCGAGAATTTCAATGGTATGCACCGTAGGGGTTTGTTAGTGATGGCTACTGGCACTGGAAAGACACGTGTAGCCATATCCCTATGTGATGTGCTGATGCGCAATGGATGGGCGAAAAACATATTGTTCCTTGCAGACCGTACTGCATTGGTGAAGCAAGCTCATAAGAATTTTACCAAGTTACTGCCAAGTGCTACTACAGCCAGACTTGATGATTTCAAGCCAACAGATAAAGAGAGTGTGATGAATGCTCGTATATTGTTCAGCACATATCAAACCATGATAAACTACATAGACACTGAACTTAAAGAGTTTTCCATCGGTAGGTTTGATTTGATTGTGATTGATGAGGTACACCGTAGTATCTTTGGCAAATACACATCCATTCTAAGTTACTTTGATGCGTTGATGGTGGGATTAACCGCCACACCAAGAGAGGATGATGATAGAAGCACGTATGAACTGTTTGAACGTGAAAGTGGAGAGCCTAACTTCGAGTATCTTCTTGATGAGGCTGTCAGTGACGGTTATCTGGTTGACAAAGTGGTGCTGTCTCGCACAACAGACATCTTGAAGAATGGTATCAAGTATGACAAACTATCTGAGGATGAGAAGAAACAGATGGAAAGCATCTGGAAATATGAGAAAGCCAAACTCAATATTCCAGATGATGAACTGTATAGACGCAATATAGAGCATGATGAACTATTCAGTTATATTTTCAATCAAGATACTATAGACAAGGTTATCATAGACTTGATGGATAACGGCTTGAAGATAAACGGTGGTGATACCATTGGAAAGACCATCATCTTTGCTTATAACCACAATCATGCAGTGCTGATAGTCGAGCGATTCAAGCTTTTATACCCAGCCCTAGGTGATGATTTCTGCCAACTGATTGACAATACCGTTAATTATGCTCAGAGCCTCATTGACACCTTCGAGGTGAGGGGTAAGATGCCACAGATTGCCGTATCTGTTGATATGCTAGATACTGGTATAGACGTGCCAGACATATTGAATCTGGTTTTCTTCAAGCAAGTGCGGTCAAAGATTAAGTTCCTACAGATGATAGGTCGAGGTACACGACTGTCAGAAGAGATATTTGATGAAGGGGAAACACCAGAGGACAGAGCCAAGAAATTCTTCTATATCTTTGACTGGTGTGGTAACTTTGAGTTCTTTGGTGAGAATCCCAAGGGATTTGAACCGATGAAATCCATATCACTTACCCAGAGACTGTTTGACCTACGTGTAGATTTGGCAATAGCATTGCAACATGAGCAATTCCAGAATGATGAGATAGCCAAAGCCTTGCATGATGAGACCAAAGCCATTCTGGTAGGTCAAGTTAAGGAGTTGAACGATAAGCATATCTCTGTACGTGAGCATTGGGATATTGTGGATAAATACAGAAAGAAAGATACTTGGGTATATCTGTCAAACACAGATGGCATAGAACTGAAAGACGTGATAGCACCATTACTGGTTAATGGTACAACAAACATGGGAGCCACCAAGTTCGACATTCTGATGCTCAATATTGAATTGTCAACGATTGACGAATCTGTCAGTGGCGACAAGTCAAAGCAAGTAGTGGAGAAGATTGCCAATAAGTTGCAGGAGAAAGCCAGCATCAAGCAAGTGAATGACAAGATGCCATTGATTAAACAGTTATCCAAGCACGATTTCTGGGAAACTGCCTCACTTGATAAACTTGAGTATGTCCGTAAGGAGATTAGGGATTTGGTACAGTTCATAACTGGTATCACCAATCAGAAGTTCACCATCAACATCAAGGACACAGTAGAAACCAAAGGGACACCCAAATATGTGCCATTGCAGACCTCATACAAACAGCGAGTTATGGATTTCCTAGCAGAGAATAAAGAACTGCCAGTTATCCAGAAGATTGTCAACATGGAGAAACTAACATCTGCTGACATTAGCGAACTGGAAAAGATTTGTTGGAAGGAACTAGGCACTAAAGAGGATTATGAGAAATTCATTGCCAAGAGCAATATGATATGTGGTGACAGCGTGGGTGCGTTTATACGCTCACAGATAGGTGTTGACCGTCATATCGCAATGGAACGTTTCTCACAGTTTCTATCTGATACCACACTTAACTCTTTGCAAGAGGAATATATCAAGAGTATCATAACATACGTTTGTGACAACGGTGACATAACCCCCAATACGTTGATGGAAGAGGAACCGTTTGCACAATATGAGTGGATAGATACATTTGGTAAGAACTTCATAGCAGTGCGTAACTATGTGAATGAGATACATGACTTAGTGAGGGTTGGTAATGGTGAGAGCATTAGTCCAGATGTTTCACAACCAACAATGAAAGTCGCTCCACCGTCAAAGCGAGGCAAGAAAGCTGATGAGGTTCGTTTCATTGCGTCTGGTTCAATGTTAGCCAACATACCTGATGATAATGATGTTCGTAAGCTGATTCACAACATGATGGAACTGGAAGATGGCACAACTATTGAGACCATTTATCTGGAGTGCATACGTGAATTTCAAGAAAAGTATTTTAGCATGAAACCTAATGAGTGGCGGCATCTGGTACGTGACTACGTAAGAGAGGTGACAAAACGCCCAGACTTGGATGATAATGAGTTGTTCACATATAAGTCAGCAATATAATCAAGCTTATTTTATTTGCTTTCCTTTTATCATTAAAAGTTGTAAAAGTGTTTGCGGATTGTAACAAATTTTGTACTTTTGCATGATATTGAGAAAAGAGCCAGTGGTTCATCCCCAATCCGTCACTTTGAATCACCGAATGGCCCACATGCTCGTACCTAACGGCGCGGGCTTTGTGGCATGTTTTCGGTGAAAGTGACGGAACTTCATTGGGGGGATGTGTCCTGCCCGCGCTTTTCTCTTAATTCTAAATTAACCAAAACTTTAATCACAATGAAAAAGTTCATCAACACGTCGTAGGGCGTAATAGGCGCCACCAAGAAAACAGAACTCCACGTTCCGTTTCTATAAGTAACTATCAATTATTTATTTCAAATTAATCAAATTAATCAAATTATGGATTTTATAAAAGAAAATCAATTATTGACTCTTCTTCGTGAGAGACTGTCAAAAACTAATTTAGTTGTCAACGTTGTAGTTAATAACTATATTATCAACAACGCTCCAGTAAATAACGTAAATTGTGCAGGAAAGGAGGATTGTTATGGACAAGGATAGAGGTACCACCATCATGCATTTCAATGCGCCCATCATGCATTATTATGATCACCCTAATAATGTCTATGTTGGGAAGGGTGAATATGTAGAGGCAGAGGAAGTGAAGGGGATAGAGATACCAGAGCTATTAAAGACCGATGAGGCAAAAGATGTTTTGGGTAACTTTATCTATAACAGGGTACTTACAGAAGAGTTGCAGCCTATTGACCTTAGTAAACCCGAACAGGCAATATTAGCAAGAGTTATAAGTGAAAGACTGGAGATAAAAGATGTCTGGCAGGTGTTCGGCAAACTATGGCAAGTACGACCAGAAACACTAAGAAATTATTATAACAAAGCACTTGATCAAAGAAAGTCTTTAGATTTTCAAGATAAGTTGAAAAATATTTTAGACTGATTATCAATTACTTAGATTAATCCGTACCCCCTACGCGTACCCCCTACGTAGGGGGGTTTTTTTTTTTTGATGCTGTACCTTTGCACTGTCAACGAACGGAAACGGGAAAATGACAGCGATCTTTGAGGCAGCGCCTCGAAAACCTTTGGCACTCGGAAAAGCCAGAAAGCAAGCTTTCGCTTTTCGCTCGTTGATGCGATCTTTGAAATGTTGAAACAAAAACGAAACTGCTGGGTATAGACTGTCGAAATGGAACTCTCACACACGTGCGTACAATTTTATATTAACCAATTCAAAATTAAAAAATGGAAAACTTACTTTTAGACGTAGAGAGTCTGGTAAAGGCGAAACGTCAAAATGAAAAGACTGTTGGTTGTGTCACTATCAGTGAGATAGCTAAGATGTACAAAATGCCAAGAAAGGATTTTATCTCATTCCTTCGTGACATCGGTGTATTCATGCCGAAAGGTCGTCCGTTGCTTACCTCAAAATACAGGGGTATGGGATTGGCAATGACACGGCACTGCATACACTTCTCTTTAGAGGGTGAATTGAAAGACAATGAATATTTGGTGTGGACACCAAAGGGTTTGGACTTCATTCGCAGCATTATCAAGAAATAATTTTTATAAACCAGAGTTGGAGTTGAGGGGAATCGAGATTGTAAAGGTGGCCGCCTTCCTGATACTTCTCTCACAAAACCAACTTTAAATGAAAAAATACATTTTAATCGACGAAGAGATCGTGAACGCCCTCATGAAGGGCAAGTGCGTGGACGGCTCTATCCGCAAGACAAAGGAAGGTCTGATGTTCCGAGCCTACAACCATCAGAAGAAAGCTACAGGTATCAGTGAGCCAGACAAGATGCTCTATCAGACTGCCTGCGGACATCTGAAAGAGAGTCGCCAGCGTTACAGGATGTGGGTCAGTGTTCCCAAGACCATGGGGATGTGCAAGGCAGCCAATATGCTGGAGATTGAGAGTGGGGAGATGACGGGTCATCTGTACCGCCAAGGCTTGGAAGAGGAAGGTGGTGTCATCAATTTCAAACGCTAAAAGGAAGGAGGTGACAGATGTTTAGTTTGCAATATAACTTACCTCTTCCTACCAAGCTCTGTACGAAAGAGGACTTTTACAAAGTGGTCAGCTCTGACCGTGTGAAGAACAAGATCGCCGAGTTCCGCAAACTCAAAGCGGAGGGCAACGACAAGGAGGCTGATGCCAGGAAGCGGTCACTGCCCATCTTCATCTATCAGGCAACCTTCGGTGAGACCACATCGAAGAATGGTTCCAAGGCTGCTTGGCGCAAGCAGGAGGCAGCACGTCTGAACGGACTGGTGATGCTTGACATCGACCACATCGACCACCCCGGTACTGTCTTTATGCACATACCAAGAGAGCTGTTTGAGGATGGTGCCAAGAATCAGGTGATGTTAGTACACGTCACCCCATCGGGCAAAGGCTTGCGTGTGGTATTCAAGGCTGATGCGGAGACGGGTGACCTCAGTGCCAACCAACACGCCTTTGCGAAACTGTTGGGCGTGGAGCCTGACGAGGCTTGCAAGGATGCCAGCCGTGCGTCGTTCGCTCCGCAGGAGGACGAGATACTCTATATCAATGACGGTATCTTTGAGTACCAGAATGAGGAGTATGAGAAGTTGTTTGGGGAGCAGTACCGCAAAGGGCAGAAGACCCTCTCTAACTCCCCCTGTTTAGGGGGAGAACAGGGATTGAGGACTGACAGTTTAAAGCCCCTCCCCTCAACAGGGGAGGATTGGAGGGGTCTCTACCGCGGCATCCCCTATTCCAATATCATCAATGAGTATTGGCAGCGTACTGGGGGCATCCCTGTCGAGGGAGAGCGTAATGTCCGGCTGCATAAACTTGCCGTCAGTCTCCGTGCCATCTGCGACAACAGGAGGGAGGTGCTCCTTCAGGTGATGCCACGGCTTGGCTTGTCAGAGCAGGAACTGAAAAATATCGTGGACTCCGCCTGCAAGGAATCGCCAAAAGGGTTCTCGAAGGTGATGCAGCAGATTATCGGCGACCTACAAGAGTCCCCCCTCTACACAGAGGGGGCGGAGGGGGAGTCCCTTCCCCCAGCCATGCCGAAGAAACTCCCTAAACTGATTCAGCTCTTAGTGTCAAAGACCCCCGACATCTACAAACCTGCCGTAGCCCATGCGGTGTTCCCTGCCTTGGCAGCCCATCTGTATAAGGTGAAGTTCCGCTACATCGACAACGTACTGCACGAGGCGACACTGATGAACGTGCTGATGGCTGGTACTGGTGCCGGTAAGGATTGTATCTCGCAACCCATCAACTACATCATGGCGGACATCCGCAAGCGTGACGAGGAGAACCTGCAAAGGGAGAAGCAATGGAAACAGGAGGTGTCATCGAAGGGTGCCAACAAGGACAAGCGGCAGCGTCCCGAGGGGCTGATCATCCAAGAGGTAGACCCCGACATGACCAACCCTGCCTTTGTGATGCGAATGGCGGAGGCTGACGGTCATTTCCTCTACACGAAGATGAACGAGATAGACCAGTTTGACGCACTGCGTGGCTCCGGCAGAGGCGGTCAGCAGTTCCAGATCATGTGTCTTTCCTTTGACCCCGGCAACCGCTACGGTCAGACCCGTGTGGGTACCGGGTCGGTGACAGAGAAGGTATGCATCCGCTTCAACTGGAATGCGGCAACGACCATCACCAAGGGACAACGGTATTTCCGTAACGTGCTGACCGACGGTCCTATCAGCCGTATCAACTTCTGCACGATACCAGAGAGGGAGATTGGTGCCGACATGCCCGTCTATGGAACGTATGACGCTGCCTTTGAGGAGGAACTGCGTCCCTATATCGAGCGGTTGACAAAGGCTGTCGGGGAGGTGGACTGTCCTCATGCCTTCAAACTCGCCCAGAAGATGGTGGAGGAGAATGCGGATTTCGCACGGCTGAGTCAGTCGAGAGTCTATGAGAATCTCTCGTTCCGTGCCAACGTCATCGCATGGCTGAAAGGCTGTCTGCTGTATGTCGCCAACGGCTGCAAGTGGGATCGTACCATTGAGGACTTCGTACGCTGGTCACTGCAATACGATATGTGGTGTAAGATGCAGTTCTTCGCAGAGGCGATAGAACAGGCAGACGACACAGACGACAGCAAACCCAGGCGTGGACCACGTAACCTGCTGGAGCTGTTGCCTGACGAGTTTTCTTTACAGGACGCCATCAACATCAGACGGCAGCAGGGCATGGACGGCAAAGGTGCCCGTAAGATGATCAACCAATGGGCACACAGGGGTTATATCCTCTGTGGTGACGGTGACGGTTACAGTAAAGTGAAATTTAAAAACATCAAAAACAGATAAACGATGGAACTATTATTAGAAAGAACAGAGAAGAACAGCAAATTCACCGTTGGACGACTGAGTATCCTCACCCGTACCTTCGACGAGTATCTGGGCAGGGAAGAAAAGGAGTTCCTCTGCGACACCTTGGAACCAAAAAGTATCAAAGAGACCACAGGAAAGCGACTCATCAGGCGTAAGACAGCCATCACCTCAGGACGTTATCCCGTCGTGATCACCTACTCTGAGCGTTACCAGCGCTGGCTGCCCCTGCTCATCGGTGTCCCAAAATTCAAGGACGCACGCATCATCATCGGCAAGACCGTGGATGATATCGACACGGGACTGATCGTCGGACAGTATCACGGTGACGGCAGGATGGTGGGCAGTCCTTATCTGATGCGTGTGCTGAAAGAGCGCATCGTAGAGGCGAAAGAACGTGGTGAAGCGGTGTATATTCAAATTAGAAATGAGAAATGAGTAATGAGAAATTATGAGTACAAATAAAATGGCAAGAGGATTGCGGAATAATAATCCGCTGAATATTATCAGGAGTAAGTCACAGGTATGGTTGGGAGAGACCCATCTAGGAGGCGAGACCCGCTTCTGCCAGTTCTCGTCTATGCAATATGGTTTGCGGGCGGCACTGAAACTGCTGCGAACCTACTACAACAAGCACGGGTGTAAAACCATCCGGCAGATCATCTGCCGGTGGGCACCCGAGACCGAGAATCAGGTGGCAGCCTATATCAAGACCGTGTGCCGACTCACCCAACTGGGTGCAGACACTCCCCTACCCCCGATGAAGACAGAGACGAAGACCGTCTGGTGTGACCTCGTCCTCGCCATGGCAAGCGTGGAGTGCGGACTGACTGCTGAAGGACGTGACTCGCTACGCCCTGCTATGTCGAAAGCATGGGCGATGGTGTAGTCATAGAGAAGAGGATGTGCCTTTTTGACACACCCTCTTTAATCCTGATAATACACTTTCTTCACTCGGTTGCTGACACTCGTCATCACCTCATAGGGGATGGTGTCGAGGACATCGGAGAGGACGGTGACGGGCAGATGCTCACCGAATATCTCCACGCTGTCACCCTCTTTGCAGTCGATATCCGTCACGTCAATCATGGCGACATCCATACAGATATTGCCGACATACGGGGCTTTCTGTCCGTTCACCAGACAGTAGCACTTGCCACGACCCAAGTGGCGGTTGAGACCATCAGCATATCCGATAGGAATAGCGGCTATCACACTGTCACGGGTCAAGATGCCCTTGCGGCTATAGCCTACCGTCTCCTCCTTTGGCACATGACGTAACTGGAGGATGGTGGTCTTCAGCGTTGAGACGGTATGCAGCATGCGGTTGTCACGAGGGTCCACACCATAGAGTCCCAGTCCTAAGCGGCACATATCCATCTGTCGCTCAGGGAAGTGCTCGATGGCAGCGGAGTTGTCCATGTGGCGCAGTATCTTATGGGAGAAAGCAGATTGCAGTTTCCTGCTTGCCTTGTCGAACTTCTCAAACTGCATGGCGGAGAAGTTGTCAAAGTCATCACTGTCAGAACCCACGAAATGGGAGAATACCGAACGAGGGATGATGGCATTCTGACGCTTCAGACGTGCGATGACCTCATCAATATCTTTCTCAGGGTCGAAGCCCAGGCGGTGCATACCAGTATCCAGTTTGATATGCACAGGTAAGCCGGTGATACCCTCTTTCTCTGCCGCATGAATCAATGCGTCCATCAGTCGGAAGGAATAAACCTCCGGTTCCAGGTCATAGTCGAACATGGTCTTGAAAGCAGTCATCTCTGGGTTCATGATCATGATATTCTGAGTGATGCCATGACGACGGAGCGTCACACCCTCATCAGCCACCGCCACGGCAAGATAGTCGACACGATGGTCCTGCAGTGTCTTCGCCACCTCGACGGCACCGGCACCATAGGCATCCGCCTTCACCATGCACACCAACTTCGTCTCTGGCTTGAGGAACGAGCGGTAGAAGTTCAGGTTATCGACCACGGCATTCAGGTTGACTTCCAATATCGTCTCATGAACTTTCTGTTCCAGAAGCTCCGTGAGATGGTCAAAACCGAAGACACGTGCCCCTTTCAGGAGGATCACCTCATCATGCAGACTGCGGAACAGGTCACTCGTCACGAACTGGTCGACGGTCGGGAAGAACGCCTTGTCAGCAAGGGCGATTTTGTCGGCTTGCAACTGGATGGCACTGCCTATACCTATCAGGCGGTCAACACCCCGTTTCTGACAGAGGTCGCTGACCTCCCGGTAGAGTTCCGCCTTATCCATGCCCGTCTGCTGGATATCACTCAGTATCAGGGTACGACGACGTCCCTGGTTCTCCGGACGACGGCTCATGAAGTCGAGGGCGATATCCAAGGAGTTGATATCAGAATTATAGGAGTCGTTGATCAGCGTACAGCCATGCTGTCCCTCCTTCACCTCCAGACGCATGGCGACTGGTTCCAGCTGCGACATCCGCACATTCAGGTCATCGGGTGTCACACCCAGGTAGAGGGCGATGGCAGCACAGGCAATGGAGCATTCCATGGAAGCCTCATCAATAAAGGGAAGGCAATACTCCCCCCGGGTGCCTTTATAGCAGTAGGATATTCTAGTGGAACTAGTATATCTAGTGGAACTAGGAGAACTAGGAGTACTAGAAATACTAGAGATATACAGTGGTGCCGACGGATTCTCCCTGCTCCACCCTATCTTCTCACCCTGATAACCAGAGCGACGGATACAACGGCTGATGGTGTCATTGTCACTGTCATAGGCAATGACTTTCGCCCCATGGAAGAGCTGCAGTTTCTCCATACATTTCTCATCCATCGAGCGGAAATTCTTCTGATGGGCAGTACCTAAAGAGGTCAGTACACCGATGGTAGGCTGGATGATATCATGTAACGATGCCATCTCACCAGGCTCACTGATTCCCGCTTCGAAGATACCCACCTGAGTCTGTTCGTTCAACAGCCATACCGACAGGGGGACACCAATCTGGGAATTATAACTGCGGGGGGAACGGGTGACGACCATCTGTGGTGACAATATCTGGTAGAGCCATTCCTTCACCATCGTCTTGCCGTTAGAGCCTGTTATACCCACGATGGGGATGTCAAACTCGTCACGATGACGCTCTGCGAGTCGCTGCAACGCCTCCAAGGGAGAGGGAACGACGAGGAAATTGGCGTCGGTGAGTTGAGAGGTGAGAGGCGAGAGGTGAGAGGCAAACATGTCGTTTTCCACCACGAAGTTCCTGACTCCCCGCCTATACAGGTCATCAATATACTTATGTCCGTCGTTCCGCTGGGAGCGAAGGGCAAAAAACAAAGTCTCTTCCGGGAAACACAAGGAACGGCTGTCTGTCAACAGCCATCCAATCTTGGCATCGGCATGTCCGATGCGACGGGCTCCAATGAGCGTTGTAATCTTTTCTATTGTGTAAATCATAGTGCAAAGGTAGGATATTTCTTTTTCAATTCCTCTACTTTTAACATTGTTTTATCCATAAATGCCTTATACTCCTCTGAATAGGGTTGGAAAGGCTTGTGATGCAGGGCGTTTTTGATGGGATGCCACTCCCGGAGGAACTCCTTGGCTGCCTCACTGAGATAAGCCTCTGACAGCCGTTCCCAGATATAGTCCACCGCCTGCTCTGAGGGATGCAGCATGTCTGCGGCATAGAAGCGGTAGTCACGCAACTCATCCATCACGATCTCGTAGGCGGGGAAATAACTAGGGGAACTAGGGAAACTAGTAGAACTAGGAATACTAGGAGTACTAGTTAGCTTATCCACTGCCATTAGCAGGGTGGCTTTGGAGAGCTGGCTCTCATGATAGCCGTATTTGCGATAACGGATGGGGCTGACGGTCAGCACTACCTGCACGTCTGGGCGACGCTTCCTCAGGATGTCAATGGTTTTCCCCAGATAGTCGGCACACTCATCTACGGTCAGCTTCTCTTCCTGGAAGAGACTCTGCGGTCGTTTCTCACAGTTATCCACAATCTCTCCTGTCTCTTTCAGACGGTAGACATGATTAGTTCCTAATGTCAGGAAGACGACACGAGGGGCATCGTCTGTCCGCTGGATGGTATGGAGGATGGAGGCAGGATTATACATCACCCCGAAGGGATTGACTGTCGCCCTGAACTTCTCTTCCACGAAACGCCTGCCGATATGGTCGGCAAAGCAGGAACCCACAAAGAGCATCTCTTCGCAGGGCTCTATCCGGAAGGTCGGCTGAGGAATGTCAACAATCGTCCTGAACTCCATGTCCCTTTATGCTTTTTCCGATTTTCTACGTTGCAGATATGCCTGTACCGCCATACCTATCAGCAGCAATAACAGGATACCAAATGCCACATAGGCAATGGTCTCTGTCGTCGTGATACTCTTGGGGAAGAAACTCAGCACGATCTCATGCTTTCCGGGCTTGACAGGGAGGGCACGCAACACGTAGTTGACACGTCCGAGTTCCTGCTCCACACCATCCACCGTGGCTGTCCACCCCGGATAGTAAATCTCCGAGAACACGACAACACCACCCTTTCCTGACTCTACCTCGTAGGAGAGTTGATTAGGCTCATAGCTCTTGATACGCACCACACTCAGCGTGTCCTGCACGGTACTCTCTCCTAACTGCTCCTTGAACTTGGCATCGGCAACAGCCTCATGACGCAGGTTCAGCTTGGCAATCATATCAAGTTCCTGATTGGCATTCTCGACATAGGTCACCTTGTCTACCAGCCATGCATTGCCATAGGTATAGGGGTTCTCCACTGGAACGGTCTGACCACCCTGCAGCGGCAGGATGAAGTACTTCGTATTGAGCATGTTCAGCACAGGATAGATGGAGTCGCCCTTCACCCGTGTCATGTCACCCTGAGCCTCAGCAATGGCACCGTAGCCCTGCTCCATCTCTTCCGAGATATAAGCGTCGATGAGTTCCTGATAGCGACGCAGCTTAGCGGCATGATAGCCACCGATGCTCTTCACATAGAAGCTCGTCTCGTTCTCATTGAAGGTATTCGTGGCGAGGTTCAGCACACGGAAGTCAAGGGTCTTGTCCTGCAGGATATGGTCGATGGCTGTCGACTTCTGGACGGGTTCCTCACGGACTGTCTTCGACACAAACATCTCGTCGTTCAGATAGCGTTTGTTGACCTGCCACATATCAAACAGACAGAGGACGGTGAGCAGTCCCACGAGCCATTCAGCACGCAGTTTCTGGAATCTGTAGAGGAACAGGCAGACGGTACCTATCAAAATAATCATGAACGAACGCCAGCAGTCTGCCGTAAACACGGCGACACGCATCTCCGTCAGGTTCTGTACCAATGGAGCCAGTTGCTCTGCAGGTATCTGTCGCATCGCCTGCATCTCACTGATACTGATATAGTCGGGGAAGAACAGTTTCGGCATCAGGGCAAACAACAGGGCGAGTCCTCCTGTCAGACCAAAGGCGATATATACGTATTTCACTTTCGTCCTCAGTATCTCAGGCTCGTCAATCACTTTCTTCAAGGCAAGCATCGCCAACAAGGGGATGGAAAACTCGGCAATGACGAGGATGGAGGCAACGGTACGGAACTTAGCGTACATCGGTATGTAGTCGAGGAAGAAATCCGTGAAAGGCATGAAGTTACGACCCCACGACAACAGGACGGAGAGGATGGTCACAACAAGCAATGCCCATTTCAGCGGTCCTTTGACGATGAAGAGTCCCAGTACAAAGAGCATCAGCACGAAGGCACCCACATAGACAGGACCTGCCGTCATCGGCTGGTTGCCCCAGTACTGTCCTATCTGCTCGTAGATTCCCAGATAATCATTATTGGCATGCGCCATCGCCGTCTTACTGTGCACCATAGGCTCAGAGGCACCGCCCTTCGCATTGGGTACCAGCAGCGTCCATGTCTCATCGATACCATAGCTCCACTGGGTGATATAGTCACGGTCCAGTCCGCTCGATGTCTGGTTGGCGGCATTCTCCTTCACCAACTCACTCTTTCCACGCATCGACTCCTTGCCATACTCCCACGTATGATAGAGGTTCGACATGTTGACACAGATACCTATCACGGCACCAGCCAGACAGACACCCGTCGCCTTCAGCAGATGCTGCCACTCTTTCTTCCTTGCCCCTTCTATCACAAAGGCAATCACCATCGCCAGGATGACGAACAGGTAGTAGTAGGTCATCTGCACATGGTTGGCAAGTACCTCCAACGCACAGAACAATGCGGTGACTATCAAGCCCCAGGCGTATTTCCCCCGATAGGCAAGTACCACACCTGCTATCATCGGTGGCAGATAGGCAAGGGCGATCACCTTCCAGATATGTCCTGCGGCAATGATGATGAAGAAATAGCTGCTGAACGCCCATACCACAGCACCCAGCGTGGCGAGATACCAGCGGAAGTCAAAGGCACGCAACAGGATATAGAAGCCCAAGAGGTAGGCAAAAACATACCATACATTCTCCGGCAGCCACAGGTGATATGCCTTCTCCACCTTTGCCAGCGTGTCCGTACTCTTATACGACGGAGCCGTCTGGTAGGTAGGCATACCGCTGAACACGGCATTCGTCCAACGGGTACGCTCTCCTGTCCGCTGATAGTATTCCGACGCTTCCTGTCCTGCCCCACGACCTGCCGAAGAGTCATGACGATAGAGGATACGCCCCTCGATGTCTGCAGGGAAGAAATAGGCGAATGAGATAACGGCAAATAACACTACTGCCACGATATCAGGCAGCCACTGTTTCAGATTCTTCATAACTGTTTTCTTTATTTCTGCGTGCAAAGTTACCAAATAAGTGAGAGAAATGCAAAAGAAAACAAGTTTTCTTCTCATTTCCGAACGAAAAGTAAGTTCGGCGAAGCCAAAGTTAACAAATAATTCCTAATTCCTAATTCCTAATTCCTAATTTATTTGTATCTTTGCAATCCAAACAGTAAAAAAGACAATATGAAGATAGGAATAATCGTAGCGATGGACAAGGAGCTGAACCAACTGCAACAGCTCTTCAATCAGGACAATGTAAGGGTGGAGAAATGCGGTATCGGCAAGGTCAACGCCGCCCTTGGTGCCCAACGTATGATCTATGAGTTTCACCCTGATGTAATCATCTCCAGCGGTTGTGCTGGTGGTAATGGCGACGACATCAACATACAAGACGTGATTGTCGGTAAGGAAATCACCTATCACGACGTCTATTGCGGCAAGGCAATTGATGACACAACGGTCTATGGACAGGTTCAAGGACTCCCTGTCCGCTATCCAGCCGACAAATATTTATTGGAGAAAGCCACTCAACTCTCAGTCAACGCTCAACTTACCCTTCACCAAGGACTGATCGTCACTGGTGACTGGTTCGTGGACTCGAAGGAGAAGATGCGCAGCATCATCGAGAAGTTCCCCGATGCTAAAGCGGTGGATATGGAGTCGTGTGCCATTGCCCAGACCTGTTATATCAACAAGGTACCGTTCATCTCCTTCCGTGTCATCAGCGACATTCCCTTGCGTGACACCGATGCCTCACAGTATCACGATTTCTGGAATACCATCGCCGACAACTCCTTCCAAGTCACCAAGACTTTCGTGGAGTCATTGTAAGTCTCACTCCTCCCCATAATTCGACTTTTCGTACCTGTGCAGTCAAGATGAAGATTAGTAATGTCATTCTGAAGATTCTGATGCCACTCTTCCTGGGAGGCGCTATCCTGTATTGGATGTACCGCGGAGAGGACTGGCAGCAGATCCTGCATGTGATGACGGAAGAGATGGACTGGACGTGGATGCTGTTGTCGTTTCCCTTCGGTATCCTTGCCCAGATGTTCCGCGGATGGCGATGGAGACAATCACTGGAACCGGTTGGTGAGCATCCCCGCTTCTCAGTGAGCATCCATGCGATATTCCTGAGCTATGCTGCCTCGCTGGTGATCCCACGGGTAGGAGAGTTCACACGCTGCGGGGTACTGAAACGCTACGATAACATCTCGTTTGCGAAGGCGCTGGGAACGGTGGTGACAGAACGTGCCATCGACTCGTTGTTGGTGATGGGTATCGCCGCCATCGTATTGTTGCTGGAGATGAGTACCTTCGGTATGTTCTTCCGCAAGACAGGAACCAATCTGCAGACCATCCTGCACGGTTTCTCATGGGCAGGCTATCTGGTGGCAGCCATCTCGGCAATCGCCATTCTCATCCTGCTGCATTTCCTGTTACGCAAGCTCTCTATATATAATAAGGTAAAGATGACCTTCAAGGGTATCTGGGAGGGTGTCATCTCCCTGAAGGACGTGCGTAACATCCCGCTGTTCGTGTTTTTCACACTCGGCATCTGGGTGAGCTACTTCCTGCATTACTACCTCACCTTCTTCTGTTTCGATTTCACTGCCGACCTGGGATTGGGCTGCGCGCTGGTGACCTTCATCGTGGGGTCCATCGCAGTCATCGTACCCACTCCCAATGGTGCCGGTCCCTGGCATTTCGCCGTCAAGACGATGCTGATACTCTATGGTGTCGCCGACGAGCATGCTCTCTATTTCGTCCTTATCGTGCATACCGTCCAGACCATGCTGGTCATCCTGCTGGGCATCTATGCATGGGTAGCATTGAACTTTACATCTAAAAAATCTATAAGCTATGAATGAAATTCAAAATCTGAATCCTAAGTGCGTATGGGATAATTTCTACGCACTCACACAGGTGCCACGCCCCAGTGGACATCTGGAGAAAATCCAACAGTTCCTGCTCGACTTCGGTAAAAAAGTGGGCGTTGAGGTATTCAAAGACCCTGCCGGCAATATCGTGATGCGTAAGCCGGCATCGGCAGGGATGGAAAACCGCAAGGGAGTTATCTTGCAGGCTCACATGGACATGGTTCCCGAGCGTGACACCGAGTCCACGCACAATTTTGAGACTGACCCCATACAGCCCTGGATTGACGGAGACTGGGTAAAGGCAAAGGGGACAACACTGGGGGCTGACAATGGTCTGGGTGTTGCCGCCATCATGGCAGTGATGGAGGACAAGACACTGAAACACGGTCCTATCGATGCCCTTATCACCCGTGACGAGGAAACGGGTATGTATGGTGCTAACGGTCTGCCTGCTGGTGAGTTGCAGGGCGATATTCTCATGAACCTTGACTCCGAAACATGGGGCAAGTTCGTCATCGGCTCTGCCGGTGGTATCGACATCACCGCTACCCTTGATTACAAAGAGGTGGAGACCGACCCGGAGGATGTTGCCGTATGTGTCACCCTGAAGGGCTTGCGCAGTGGACATAGTGGTCTGGAGATCCACGAGGGACGCGCCAATGCCAACAAACTGATGGTCCGTTTCGTACGTGAGGCTATCGAAGAGCTGGATGCCCGTCTTGCTTCTTGGCATGGCGGCAAGGTACGCAATGTCATTCCTTACAAAACAGAGGTGGTTCTCACCCTGCCAAAGGAGAACATGGATGCCCTTCAGGAGCTGGTTGACAACTGGCTTGACGACTTCAAGGATGAGTACAAGGGCATTGAGAGCGACATCAAGTTCTATGCCGAGAAGACTGCCACTCCTGCCATGCAGGTACCTGTCGAGATACAAGACAATCTCATCAATGCCATCTACGCCTGTCATGACGGCGTGGTGCGTATGATACCCTCCTACCCTGACGTGGTAGAGACCTCCAGCAATCTCGCTATCATCGATATTGAAGGCGGTCATGCAGCCATTAAGATACTGGCACGAAGCAGCCGTGAGGATATGAAGGACTATGTCGTGAAGATGCTGGAGAGCTGTTTCAACATGGCAGGCATGAAGGTGGAGACCGCCGGCTCGTATGGCGGATGGGATCCCAACCCGGAGTCTCCCATCCTGCACTTGCTGCTGAAAGAGTATAAGCAACTGTTCGGCAAGGACGGTATCATCCAGGTTGACCATGCAGGACTCGAATGCTCCGTCATCTTGGGCAAGTATCCTCATCTCGACGTTGTCAGCTTCGGTCCTACGATGAAGTCACCCCACACAACCAGTGAGCGTGCCCTCATCGAGACAGTGGCTCCCTTCTGGGAACTCCTGAAGAAAACACTGGAAGATATCCCACAGAAGTAGTAAAAAGATAAAATAAGGTAGAAAGGTAGAAAAAGCGGGCAATAGCTTTACTTTTTTTACCTTTTTACTTTTTACTTTTAAAAAAATTCGTATCTTTGCAACCGAAATCGACGACTGTCGCTTTGCAAGAACAAAGAATAACCAAAATAGTAACAAAAAAATGGACGATTACCCGGCGAATCATTACAATTCGTAAGGCATGAGGACAGCAGGCAAGACCGCTAATCCTCTTGCCGCTAAGACCGTTTAAAAAAGGATTAGCATTATGAAGACTTACTGGAACATTACAGGAGGGCTCAGCCAGATTGACACTTGGCAGCCCAATTGTTGGATACAGGTGACGTGTCCAACGGAAGAGGATATCCAGATGCTGGAAGAACAGTATCAGATTCCCGACTATTTCCTTTCCGACATCAGCGATACCGACGAGCGTGCACGTTATGAGTACGACGACGGATGGATGCTGATCATCCTGCGTATCCCTTACGTCAAGGAGGTACGCTCACGCACCCCCTATACGACAGTGCCTCTGGGTATCATCCATAAACGGGATGTCACCATCACGGTATGTTACTATGAGACGAATATGATGATCGACTTCCTGTCGTATCAGCAGAAACGTGGTGCGGGATTCACCGACTATGTCGACATGATTTTCCGCCTGTTTCTCTCCAGTGCCGTGTGGTATCTGAAGCGACTCAAGCAAATATCACTCCTCATCGAGAAAGCAAAGCGTAACCTCGACAAGGAAGTGAACAACGAGAGTCTGATAGGACTGTCACGCCTGCAGGACTCGCTGACGTATTTCAACACCTCCATCCGAGGCAACGAAACCCTGTTGTCGAAACTGAAGTTCAAGTTACAGATTGACGAGCTGGACGCAGACCTGATTGAGGACGTGACGATTGAGATGACACAGGCACGGGAAACCACCAATATCTACTCGAACATCCTGGAGTCGACCATGGACACCTACCAGAGTATCATCAACAACAACATGAACACCATCATGCGTACGCTGACCTCTGTGACCATCATCCTCATGTTGCCCACGCTGATCTCCAGTTTCTTCGGAATGAACCTCGTCAACGGTATGGAAAGCAGTCCTGTCGGATTCATCATTGCTATCATCATATCACTCGCAATTTCCATCGTTTCATGGCTTTTCTTCCGTCATAAACGACTGATTTAGCCCCTTTTTAGAAAATAATTGGCAAAAAATTAGGTACTTTCAGATTTTTTTAATAAGTTTGTACCTTGATATGTGTGTACTAACCATTTTCATGAACTAAAAAATATTTAGACGATGGACTCTCAAGAAAAAGCTCTCGAACAAGAGCAGAACGTGGAACAAAACGTAGTAGAAACCGAGGCAAAAGCTCCAGCAGAAGAAGAGGTGGTGACTCCTGTAGAAGAGACCGCTCCTGCTAAGGAAGCTGACCCTGTAGCTGAACCAGAGCGGAAGCAATACCAGACAAAGAAAGAGGTTCTGGCACGTGCCCGTGAAATCGCCCAAGGAGACGAAGCGCCTCAAAAAGAGGAGGTAGACTATCTGAAGACTGCCTTCTACAAACTGCATATCGCAGAGCGAGAGGCGCGTCTGAAAGAATATATCGACGGAGGAGGCGACCCAGAGGCTTACCAGATTCTCCCTGATGAGGATGAAGAGGCCTTCAAGGCTGAAATGGGTGTCATCAAAGAAAAGCGCCAGAAACTCTTCAAGGAGCAGGAACAGGAGAAACAGGAGAATCTGCAGAAGAAGCTCGACATCATCGAGAAAATCAAGGCTATGCTGACTTCTCCTGAAGAGGCTAACAAGTCCTATAAGGAGTTCAAGGCACTGCAGGAGGAATGGAAGGAGATCAAGAATGTTCCTGCTGAGAAAGCCAGTGAGCTTTGGCGTAACTACCAACTCTATGTCGAGCAGTTCTATGACCTGCTGAAACTCAATAGTGAGGCCCGTGAGTACGACTTCAAGAAGAACCTGGAGTTGAAGACCAAACTCTGCGAGGCTGCCGAGAAACTTGCTGACGAGCCGGAGATTATCAGTGCCTTCCATCAATTACAGAAACTTCACCAGGAGTTCCGTGAGATCGGTCCTGTCGCAAAGGAACTGCGTGAGGAGATATGGACTCGTTTCAAGACCGCTTCCACAGTCATCAACAAGCGCCACCAACAGCATTTCGAGGAACTACGAGCTAAAGAGGAAGACAACCTGGCTCGTAAGACCGCCCTCTGTGAGAAAGTGGAGGCTATTGCCGCTGAGGAGAACAAAGGCAGTGCGGACTGGGAGCGTCACACCAAAGAGATTATTGCCATTCAGGCGGAGTGGAAGACTATCGGTTTTGCTCCCCAGAAGATGAATGTGAAGATATTTGAGCGTTTCCGTGCTGCCTGTGACGACTTCTTCGGTCGTAAGGCTGAGTACTTCAAAGGACTGAAAGAGAACTTCAAGGAGAATGCCGAGAAGAAACGTGTCCTCATCGAGAAAGCAAAAGCATTGCAAGACTCTACCGACTGGAAGTCGACCAGCGACAAGCTCATCAACCTGCAGCGTGAATGGAAGACCATCGGTATGGTGCCCAAGAAACTGGGTGACCAGCTCTGGGAGGAGTTCCTGACCGCCTGCAATAAGTTCTTCGAGGCACGTAATGCCGCAGGTGTAGGAGGACGTGGTGAGGAGCACCAGAACCTGGAGAAGAAACGCAGCATCATCGAACAGCTTAAAGCTGCCGCAGAAGATGCCGGTGACGGTTTACAGGAGAAAATTCAGAAACTCGTCGAGGAGTACCAGTCAATCGGTCATGTACCCTTCAAGGAGAAGGACAAGCTCTATGAGGAGTACCACGCAGTGGTTGACAAACTCTATAAAGAGTTGAATATCAGCGTCGCCAAGCGTCGTCTCAATAAATTCAAGGACAACATCAAACAAGTCGCTGAGCGTGGTGGCAATGCTCTTGACAATGAGCGTGCCCGACTGATGCGCCAGTACGAGCAGTTGAAGTCTGAGGTACAGACCTACGAGAACAACCTCGGCTTCCTTAACGCTTCCTCGAAAAAAGGCAACTCCCTGATTGACGAGATGAACCGCAAGGTGCAGAAGTTGAAGGATGAGGTACAACTCGTACGTGACAAGATCAAAGCGATTGACGCGGAGAACAGCGAGAAAGAATAAGCGAGATGCTCACATAGAAAAAGGCTTCCAATCAGGAAGCCTTTTTTTGTGTTGGGGTACTCGGACTCGAACCAAGAATGACAGGACCAGAATCTGTAGTGTTACCATTACACCATACCCCAATGTCAGCACCTCATTTCTGAAATGCGGTTGCAAAGGTACTGCTTTTTTCTGAATGCGCAAAAAAATTAGCTACTTTTTTTGCTTCCGACGTGAAATTTGTTTCTTTTTTGTTGGTTTAGGAGCTGGAGCGAAGGGATTTTTGGTGATAACAGCACGTAAGATACGGATATCCTGTTGCGGACGGTCGTTCTTATCGACAGCCACCTGCTGGATGCGGTCGATGACCTCCAAGCCCTCGACGACCTCCCCAAAAACAGTATATTGTCCATCCAGATGAGGGGTACCGCCAACCGTCTTATAGACCTCTGCCATCTCAGGTGTAATCTTCACAGTGCCATTGGTCAGTGTGTCAAGTCGTTCCTGTACTTTCGCCAGCCGTCTGTCATCCCACAGTTTTCCCCATACGATATAGAACTGGCACGCACCAGAGCGACGCTCAGGATTCACCTTGTCGGACTCACGGGCAGCAGCCACGGCACCACGGCGATGGAACAGCTGAGGAAGACGGAACTCCGCCTCAGTGGTATAGTCCAGCTCGCCCGTCCCTAGCAATACGCCCGGTTTCGCATGCTTACTGTTCAAGTCACCCGTCTGCACCATGAAGTCCTTGATGACCCTATGGAATAGCAGCGAGTCATAGAGCTGCATCCCCACCACCTTCAGGAAATTATCCCTATGCTGGGGAGTCTCGTTATAGAGGGCTATACGGATATTCCCCTCAGTAGTCTCCAACATGACCTCAGCACGCTCCTGAGCGGAAATTGGAGAAGTCACAATCAGTAAGAGGAGCATCACACCTCCCCAGATAGTTGTCACAGTTGTTTTTCTCATCATCGCAGTTACATTCTTTTTGCAAAGATAAGAAAATTTCGATACAATGACGAAAAATCCGAAAATAATTCGTACCTTTGTCGGCTGTAACACATTATTAATAATAAATGGAAGCATCAACACAACTGGTTGAGACTATCAAAAAAGGAATACAAGAGAAGAAAGGATCGCAGATCGTCATTGTCGATATGCAAGGTATCGAAGGGGCTATCTGCCAATATTTTGTGATTTGTCAGGGAAACTCCCCCTCGCAGGTAGAGGCTATCGCTGAGTCGGTAGAAGAGTTTGCGAGGAACGAACAGCAGGAGAAGCCTACGGCGGTAGCTGGTCTGGAGAATGCCCAATGGGTTGCCATGGACTATACCGATGTCATGGTGCATATCTTCCTGCCCGACGTTCGCGCCTATTATGATCTGGAGCATCTGTGGGAGGATGCCAATCTGACCAATATCCCCGACTTGGATTAATAGAGAATTATGGATAAGCAACCTAATAACGAGCCCAAGATGAATATGCCCAAGTTCAATATGAACTGGATATACATGTTGGCAATTATCGCCCTTGGTGTCCTTTATTTCACCAACGGCAGTGAGAACTCGAGTGTACAGACCACCACGTCGTATAGCAATTTCAAGACATGGGTCATGAAGGGCTATGCCCAGAAGATTGTGGTCAATAAGAACACAAATACCCTACAGATGTATGTGAAGCCAGAGCACATCCGTGATGTGTTCCATCAGGGGGTGAAGGCGACAGGCAAGGAGCCAACGGTATCTGTGGAATTCGGTTCTGTCGACCAGGTGGAGCAATTTGTCAACCAGGCACGTGACCTGAAAAAGTTCAGCGGTGAGTTGGTATATAACAACCAGCGGGAGAGTGAGTTCTTCAACTCCATCATCATGAACGTGCTCTTCTTCGCAGGCATCATCTTTGTATGGATGTTCATCATGCGCCGCATGGGAGGCGGAGGCATGGGAGGCGGTGGAGGCATCTTCAGCGTCGGCAAGTCGAAGGCACAGATGTATGAGAAGGGTGGTTCCTTAGGTATCACCTTCAAGGATGTTGCCGGTCAGGCTGGTGCCAAACAGGAGATGCAGGAGATTGTGGACTTCCTGAAGAACCCGCAGAAATATACCGACTTAGGCGGTAAAATACCCAAGGGAGCCTTGCTGGTAGGTCCTCCGGGAACAGGTAAGACACTGCTTGCCAAGGCTGTTGCCGGCGAGGCTGGTGTTCCTTTCTTCTCTATGAGTGGTTCCGACTTCGTGGAGATGTTCGTGGGTGTGGGAGCCAGTCGTGTACGTGACTTGTTCCAGCAGGCAAAGTCGAAGGCACCCTGTATCATCTTCATCGATGAGATAGATGCCGTTGGACGTGCCCGCTCCAAGAATCCTGCCATGGGAGGTAATGACGAGCGTGAGAACACGCTGAACGCCCTATTGACAGAGATGGACGGTTTCGGAACCAACAGTGGTATCATCACCCTTGCTGCCACCAACCGTGCCGATATGCTTGACTCCGCTCTGATGCGTGCCGGTCGTTTCGACCGCCAGATACATGTCGACCTGCCCGACCTCAACGAGCGCAAGGAGGTATTCCAAGTACACCTGAAGCCTCTGAAGCTCGACGAGAATCTTGACATCGACTTCCTGGCACGTCAGACTCCCGGTTTCTCGGGTGCTGACATTGCCAACGTATGTAACGAGGCAGCCCTGATAGCCGCCCGTCATAACCGCCCGAAAGTCGGCAAGCAAGACTTCCTTGATGCGGTAGACCGTATCATCGGTGGCTTGGAGAAGAAGACGAAGGTGATGACAGAGGCAGAGAAGCGCTCTATCGCCATCCATGAGGCTGGTCACGCCACCATCTCTTGGTTTACGGAGTTTGCCAACCCCCTCGTCAAGGTAAGTATCGTACCACGTGGACAGGCATTAGGTGCTGCATGGTATCTGCCAGAGGAGCGTGTGCTGCAGACCAAGGAGGCAATGCTCGACGAGATGTGCTCCCTGTTAGGCGGTCGTGCTGCCGAGGAACTTTTCGTAGGACAGATATCCACAGGTGCCATGAACGACTTGGAGCGTACCACCAAACAGGCATACGGTATGATAGCCTATGCCGGTATGAGCGACAAGTTGCCTAACGTCTGCTATTATAACAATAACGAGTACTCCTTCCAGCGCCCCTACTCCGAGACGACAGCGAAAGTGATGGATGACGAGGTGCTGAAGATGATCAACGAACAGTACGAGCGTGCCAAGAAGATTCTGACTGAGCACAAAGAGGGTCATGCCCGTCTTGCCCAGTTACTGATGGACCGTGAGGTCATCTTCGCTGACGATGTCGAGGAAATCTTCGGCAAGCGTCCCTGGACCAGTCGTGCCGAGGAGCTGTTAGAGGCACAGCAGCGTGCCGAGGCAGAGCGCATGGCTGAGGAGAGGGCGAAAGAACTGGAGGCAGAAGCAAATGCGAAAGCGTTAGAGAATGCCGGGAATACAGAATCCTCTGAGAGCACCGAGAACAAAGAATAAGCCTATGAAAAATTTTATTGTCAGAGCCATTACCGGCATTATCTTCGTAGTTGCCGTTGTAGCGAGTTTCCTTCGTCCTGAGGCAATGGTATTGTTGTTTGCCATCGTCACAGGACTGACGGTATGGGAATTTACCGGTCTGGTCAACGCACGTCCCGGGGTAACCGTCAACCGTTTCATCTGTACCGTGGCAGGTGTGTATTTCTTCTTTTCCATGACGTACTATTGCAGTGACATCTATGGCGGAGCTGCAAAATCGGTGGTGTTCATCCCTTATCTGGTGACAATCCTCTATCTGCTGGTGGCAGAGCTGTATCTCAAACAGGAAGACCCCATCAACGACTGGGCATACACCATGCTCTCGCAGCTATATATCGCCCTCCCCTTCTCGCTGCTGAACGTATTGGCGTTCAATGCGTCACCTGACGGGTTGGTGGTTTTCAATACCCTGTTGCCCCTGTCGGTATTCATCTTCCTATGGGTCAACGACACCGGTGCCTACTGCGTAGGTTCCCTGTTAGGTCGTCATAAACTCTTCCCACGCATCAGCCCTGGCAAATCATGGGAGGGAAGTATCGGTGGTGCCATCTTCGTGCTGCTGGCAGCATGGGGCATCGGCTATATGGACAACATGATCGTTTTGGATGCTGAACAGCAACCATGGATATGCAGACAGCTGCTCACCATCCCCCAGTGGATTGGATTAGGACTCGTCGTCGTTGTCTTCGGCACATGGGGTGACTTGGTGGAGAGTCTCTTCAAGCGCACCCTCGGCATCAAGGACAGTGGCAGCATCCTGCCCGGTCATGGCGGTATGCTTGACCGTTTCGACTCCTCGCTGCTTGCCATTCCAGCGGCTGTCGTTTATCTGTATACTATATCTTTATTCTAAACTAATATGAAAAAGCTATTAACCATCATCCTTATGGTATGCGCTGTCAGCGCATACGCTCAAGACCCCGTTAAGAAATGGGGACAGTTACAAGTGAAGGGCGCACAACTGTGTGACCAGAACGGCAGACCCGTCATCCTGCGTGGTGTCAGCTTCGGATGGCATAACATCTGGCCCCGCTTCTATAACAAGAAAGCGGTAAAGACACTGAAGCAGGACTGGAATGCCAGTGTGGTACGTGCTGCCATGGGTATCATGATTGAGGACAACTACCTGGAGAACCCACAGTTTGCCATGCAGTGCATGACCAATGTCATCGAAGCAGCCATTAAGAATAATGTCTATGTCATCATCGACTGGCACTCCCACGAGATGAAGACTGCCGAGGCAAAGAGGTTCTTCGGTATGATGGCAAAGAAATACGGTAAATACCCGCATGTCATCTACGAGATATACAACGAGCCCGTGGAGGACACATGGGCAGACTTGAAGAAATATGCCGCAGAGGTGATTGGTGAGATTCGCAAGTACGACCCCGATAATGTCGTACTGGTTGGCTGTCCTCACTGGGATCAGGACATCCACCTGGTGGCAGAGAGCCCTTTGACTGGTTTCCAGAACATCATGTACACCGTCCATTTCTATGCCGCCACCCATGGTGACTATCTGCGTGACCGCATGGAGGATGCCGTAAAGAAAGGGATTCCCGTATTCATCTCAGAGAGTGGTGCCACCGAGGCATCCGGTGATGGCAAGATCGACCCGGAGAGCGAGGAAAAATGGATTCAGCTCTGTGAGCGCTTGGGTGTCAGTTGGATCTGCTGGTCTATCAGCGACAAGAACGAGAGCTGCTCGATGCTCCTGCCCCGTGCCAATGCCACAGGTCCCTGGCATGACGATGTCATCAAGGTCTATGGCAAACTCGTCAAGGGACTGTTGAAGAAATATAACCGATAGGTACATCCCCACCCTTCATGATTACAATATGGTTACAACTGCTGCTGTAACCATATTGTAATTGTTTTTAAGGCTTATTCCCAATTCATACCATTAACTTTGCACTGGAAAAAGAGAAAGTAAGAAAAAGTTAATGATATGCAAGAAGACTATTACTGGATTATACTAAAATTGTTAGGCTCATTAGGTCTGCTGATTTTCGGCATGCGTATGATGAGTGATGCCCTACAGAAGATGGCAGGATCCCAACTACGCCACATCCTCGGAGCCATGACAACCAACCGGTTCACAGGAATGCTGACTGGAACGTTTGTTACCTGTGCCGTACAATCCTCATCAGCGACAACAGTGATGACGGTATCCTTTGTCTCTGCCGGTTTGCTGACACTCTCGCAAGCCATCTCCGTCATCATGGGTGCCAACATCGGCACGACGCTGACAGCATGGATCATGTCACTTGGCTATAACGTGGATTTGACCAATGTGGTGTTCCCTGCCTTCTTCGCAGGGATGGTACTTATTTACAAGAAAAAGCACCGGTACATCGGTGATTTCTTGTTTGGCATCGCTTTTATGTTCCTTTCCTTAGTGATGCTGAGTACGGCAGGCAAAGAGATGGACCTGGAGCATAACGCCTCTGTCGTCCAGTTCTTTGCCTCTTTTGACACCAACAGCTACTGGACCATCCTCGCCTTCCTTGCCATCGGCACGGTCATCACCTGCATCGTCCAGTCATCGGCGGCAGTGATGGCAATCACCATCCTCCTCTGTTCCACAGGAGTGCTGCCCATCTATCTAGGTATCGCCTTGGTGATGGGTGAGAATATCGGTACGACGGCTACTGCCAACCTTGCTGCCCTGGGAGCCGGCATCCCAGCACGGCGTGCGGCACTGGCACACCTGCTATTTAATGTGTTTGGCGTGATTTGGGTACTCTGCGTCTTCTATCCTTTCGTGGATTTGGTATGCAGTCTGGTGGGCTATGACCCTGCCGTCGGAGGGCAGGCGACACGTCTCCCTGTGGTACTGGCAACGTTCCATACCTGTTTCAACATCACCAACACGGCTATCCTCATCGGACTGATTCCCCAGTTAGAGCGTGTTGTCTGCTGGCTGTTGCCTGAGGGTGAGCAACCCAAGCGTGAGGAGTTCCGCCTGCAGTATATCCAGTCGAACCTCATACAGACCCCTGAGATTTCTGTCTACCAGGCACAGAAGGAGACCGTTTTCTTCGGGCAGCGTGTCCAGCAGATGTTCGGAAAGGTGAAGCAACTCCTCGACGAGCATGACGACAAGGCATTCACCCATCTGTTCAGTGAGATAGAGAACCAAGAGGACATCACCGACAAGACAGAGATGGAGATCGCACGCTTCCTGGACCAGGTGAGTATGAACCATCTGAGTGATGAGACCAAGGAGAAGGTACGCATGATGTTGCGTGAGATCAGTGAGCTGGAGAGTATCGGTGATGCCTGCTACAACCTCGCCAGGACACTGAACCGCAGACAGGAGGCTCCCAAGGACTTCACTGAAACGCAGTATCAGCGGTTACGTGCAATGATGGCAATGACTGACGATGCCCTGACACAGATGAACCTCGTCCTGGGCGGTCGTCGTGAGGAATATGACACCAAGGACACTTTCCGTATCGAGAATGAGATCAACCAGATGCGCAAGAAGTTCAAGGAGGACAATATCCGTGACATCAACGAACGGGAATACGACTATACCATGGGCACCATCTATATCGACATGATCAACGAGTGTGAGAAACTGGGCGATTATGTTGTCAATGTCGTACAGGCAAGATTTGGAAAATAATTTGTATCTTTGCAGCGTCTATGGAACAAAAGAGAATACTGATCGTTGATGACGAGAGCGACCTGTGTGAGATTCTCAGCTACAACCTCTCGTCGGCAGGCTACCTCGTGGAGACTGCTTATTCTGCCGAGGAGGCGCTGCAAATGGACCTATCTGCATTCCATCTCCTGCTGCTCGATGTGATGATGCCAGGGATGTCGGGTTTTGAACTGTCGAGGACTATCAAAAGGCAACCCAAGACTTCGAACATCCCCATTATCTTCCTGACGGCAAAGGATACGGAGGACGACACGCTGCATGGCTTTGAACTGGGTGCTGACGACTATATCACCAAGCCTTTCTCCATCCGCGAGGTGCTGGCAAGGGTGCATGCCGTACTTAACCGCACACATCCCCAGACGGCAAACGTCCTTACCTACAACGGTTTGTCTGTTGATGCCGACAAGAAGACGGTGTCGGTCGACGGCAAGGACGTGTCGCTCACCAGAACAGAGTTCGAGCTGCTGTGGCTCCTGCTGAGTCATCAGGGCGAGGTATTCTCCCGCCAGCAACTCATTGACATGGTATGGCCGGAGAATGTCGTCGTGACGGATCGTGCCGTCGATGTAAGCATTGCCCGCATGCGTAAGAAGATAGGTTCCTACTCTTCCTGTGTCATTGCCCGCATGGGATATGGTTATTATTTCTGTGCATGAAAAAGGTAACGGAAGGCAGGAAGATGTGGTTCAGCGTGATGGCTATATTCCTCACGAATGTAGTTGTCTTCATCCTCTTTGATGATTACGAGAGGAAGGTGATAGCACCATTAAACGACTCCAACGACCTGCATCTGTTCATCTTCTCCATCATCGTCATGTGCCTGCTTGGCTATATCCTGTACCGCTATGCCAAGCGCATGGATGAGCGCATCAGCCGCGAGCAGTTGGCAAAAGAGAGTGCGATGCGCAGGGAACTGACACAGAACATCTCGCATGAGCTGAAGACACCCGTTGCCAGTATCCTCGGTTATACGGACACTATCCTGCAGAACCCGTATATGTCGGAAGAACAACGGAAGAAATTCATCGAACGCACCAACATCCAAGCGCAGCGACTGACAGCATTGCTGCAGGACATCTCCACCCTGAACAAGATGGACTATGCCGCCGACCGCCTCAACAAGGAGCGGGTGAACATCTCCGAACTGGTCTCTGATATCGTCGAGGAGACGCAGTTGGCATTGGAGCAACAACAGATGACACTGCACAACTGCCTACCCGAGGACATCTGTGTCATGGGCAATACAACCATGCTCTACAGTATCTTCCGCAACCTTACAGACAATGCCGTCAACTATGCGGGAACAGGGGCTGTGATAGAAATATCAGCACAACCCAACGGGAAGTATTGGGACTTTACTTTCAGCGATAACGGAATTGGTGTACCTCCTGAGCACCTGCCCCGTATCTTCGAGCGCTTCTATCGCTTAGACAAGGGGCGCAGCCGTTCCATGGGTGGCACCGGCTTAGGACTGGCAATCGTCAAGAATGCCGTTCTGCTGCACGGGGGCAACATCACTGTAGAGAATGCGCCACAGGGAGGACTCTGTTTCCATTTCTCCATCAAGCGCTAAGCAACAGATTTTCCAGGAATCATTGCAGATTTACAATATTTATTGTAACTTTGGATAAGTTACTTCATCTCGGCATAAAAAAAGAATGAATTCTTTTTGTTCTGCTCTCGATTTATTGTAACTTTGCACCCGAATCATTAAAAAAAGAAAGAAAATGAAAAAACTATTGATAGGCATCATTGTCATCGTCGCTGTGGTGGCAATGGCAAAGACCGTCCCCGATAAGAAAGCGCATAAGAAAGCGATGATGGAGGCTGTGAAGGAATATGTCGACGAGGAGGCTACAGAACGCATGGGCGACAACGTACTGACTGACCTTGGCAAGGGTATCGTCACCAAGACCATCGAGGTAGCACTGAACTCGAAACTGGAGGTGGACAACTACCTCGTCTGCAACACCACCCATGTCAAGATGGATGGTGAGACACAGATCCTGTCATTAGGTATCCTCGGTCATGTTTTCACCTTCGACAAGCAGATGCTGCGTGATGCCTTAGAGGCTTCTGCCAAAGAGAAAGCAGAGAAAAAGAGCGAGAAGAAGGCTGCCAAAGAGGCTGCCAAGGAGGCTCGCAAGATGGAGAAGCAGCTGAAGAAGGAACAGAAGAAGCGCGAAAAAGAGGCTCGAAAGGAGGAGAAGCGCAAGAAGAAGGAAGCCCGCGAGAAAGAGAAGAATATAGAGAAGGGACTCAAGAAACTCAAAAAGAAGCTCACCGACTAATTCGACTGAAGTCTTTCAAGAGAATCAAAAAAACTAGAAAGTTAGAGTCCCAATTTCCTAGCAAATTCTTCACTGATATTTTCTATCAGAGTGCAAAGTTAGAGTCCCCCAATTTCCTATTGGGTTAATTGGTTGTGCGCACTGTCGCTGGAATCAGTCGGTAACTGAGCACCCTTCAGTCGGTAACTGAGCGTCCTTCAGTCGGTAACCGACTTCCTTCCGTTGACAATAAAAACGGTGACGGTGACGGTTACAGTTTTCCAAAAATGAGAATCCCAAAATGCGAATAAAACATGTATATTTATATTACTATATATATAATATATATATTATATATATAGTAAAAGTTATA
>Ga0256405_10002962_pt1 | contig 36716 bp, 22 predicted proteins | sample RumenRJG_02DNA_FD_189096 | JGI IMG/M metagenome (GOLD analysis project Ga0256405, IMG submission 189096) | Bovine rumen microbial communities from Lethbridge, Alberta, Canada - RJG_02 | ecosystem: Host-associated > Mammals > Digestive system > Stomach > Rumen | place: Canada: Alberta...
ATGGATGAACAACAATCTATTAACAAGAAGATAGCCAATCAAATTCCGGTTATTGTACAGAAAAGTGTGCAGGAACAGTCCAAAAAGCCAAAACGAAAAGGTTTCTTAGGCATATTCGGCAAAAAATCAATCGATTAAATTGAATACAATATTTGACGTGTCAGATTTTAAGGGGACTTTTGATAATCGGTTGGCAATACTTCGATGGCTTGATTCGTATAGAAATGCGTGTATGCAAAAAGATATAGATTTTATTGGCTTGGTTCTTGACGATAATGTCATGGTTGTGATTAAACAAAATGACAATTTGGTTTTATGGGATAAAAAGGAATATCTTGGTGAGTTAACAAATGCTTTTGAAAACAAACGGATTGATTATGATGATGTTTCAATTAGTAAAAGTGTTGGCGGCGGAAGTGCACCTCTGTATAGTGTCGATTTAATAGAGACGGTTTCCTCTCATTCACAAACAGTAGAAGTCAATAAAGTGAAGTTTGCAGTTGAGATGACTGGAGGCGGCTCTTTTTCAATTTTGCGTATAATAAAACATCCTTTTTCTTATTAACTATTTGACTATGAAAAATGATTATTATGTTCCCCAGCCTATAGATACTTCTGATGTGGAGTTGTCTGTCGAGGTGACGGCATTTGTGGAAGAATTGGCAAAAAAAAACGTGGGCTCAGACACGTATATCGCAGGGGTAGTCTTTGGGGCCGATGAGGAACGATGAAAAAAAAACTTCACCCATGCCTTGTCCCTTATGAGCAGCTCTCCGAGGAGGAGAAGACCTACGACAGGAATACTTGTGTTCAAAGCCTTAAGTATATTATTAAAGCAGGCTTCAGTATTGTTCCCAACCCGCAATGAACCGATGGGTGGAGAAAAAACATTGTTCATAAATATTTTGTGTGTATTTGGAAAAAATGTGTATATTTGCACCCGATTAACGATACACAACAAACAACATTAAATACATTGTAACTATGACAAAATCAGAACAATTCATGGAGATGGAAGCCCGTTATGGTGCCCATAACTATCATCCGCTGCCCGTCGTTCTCGCCAAAGGTGAGGGCGCATTCGTTTGGGATTGCGAGGGAAAGAAGTATTTTGACTTCCTTTCGGCCTATTCTGCTGTCAATCAGGGCCATTGCCATCCAAAGATTGTCAAGGCTATGTGTGATCAGGCTCACGAACTGACTCTCAGCAGCCGCGCATTCTACAACAACTGCCTGGGTGAATGGGAAAAATATGTTACCGAGTATTTCGGTTATGACAAGGTGCTTCCCATGAACACCGGTGCAGAAGCCGATGAGACCGCATTGAAGCTTGCTCGTCGCTGGGGAGTGGTGAAGAAGGGTATTCCCAATGACGAAGTGATGATTGTATGCTGCGAAGGCAATTTCCACGGCCGCACCATTACTATTATTACCATGAGCAATGACCCCGAGAGCTATGCCAATTACGGTCCTATGACTCCCGGTTTCCTGCGTATACCCTATAATGATCCCGATGCCCTCGAGAAATGCCTCGCCGAGCATGGTAAGAAGGTCGCTGGCTTCCTTGTTGAGCCCATCCAGGGAGAGGCGGGTGTCTATGTACCTGACGAGGGTTACCTGAAGAAATGCTACGATATTTGCAAGAAATACAATGTCCTCTTCATGGCCGACGAGGTGCAGTGCGGTATTGCCCGTACGGGTAAGATGCTGGCTTGCGACCACGAAGGTGTGCGTCCCGACCTGCTTATCCTCGGAAAGGCCCTCGGTGGTGGTGTTATGCCTGTCAGCGCTGTTCTTGCCGACGATGATATCATGCTGAATATCAAGCCGGGTGAGCATGGCTCCACCTTCGGAGGCAACCCCATTGCCGCCAAGGTTTCCATTGCCGCCCTGCAGGTGATTAAAGAAGAACACCTCATGGAGAATGCCGAGCGTCTTGGTAAGATTTTCCGCGATGAAATGACGAACTTCAAGAGCCCGATGATTGAGAAAGTGCGTGGTAAAGGTCTCCTCAACGCAATTATTATCAAGCCCCACAATGGCAAAGAGGCATGGGATGTCTGCATCAAGATGCGTGACCTTGGAGTGCTGGCCAAACCGACCCACCGTCACATCATCCGTTTCGCCCCCCCGCTGGTTATCACCGAAGAGCAGCTGCGTGAGGCTATGGAGCTTATTAAGCAGGCTATCAAGTCGTTCGAATAAGAAATTGTCCGGTTTTTCCGAAGAAAAAGGCGACCCCATCGGGTCGCCTTTTTCTTATTTCTGCAGTGAATATGTCCGTTGACATCGGTTGCCGCAGGCATCACTTGCCTCCACGCGGAGTTCGTTGCGTCCGGTTTTAAGTTTGCCACTGGCATTGATGATGAGCGTGGCGCTCTTGCCATCGTATTCCGCCAGGATCCAGCTGCCGTTGAGAAAGCAGTTGTAGGTGTTGATGCCACTAAGGTTGTCGCTGATCTTCACCTTGATAGTATTGCCTCTCAAGCGGCCTCCCTCCTTGAAGTTGGATGGTGCAATACGGGGCTCTGTGGTATCGATGCTGACGGCAAAACAACCGAAATCACGCACTTCGGCGCTATACCACTCGCCCTCTCTACGGGTTTTGTATGCCACTTCTTTTTTGCTGTCAATGCGTACAATGACAGCTTTTTCTATTCCGGCTGGTGCTTTGATGGAAATGGTGTAAGCCTTGTGTGGCGGCTGGGGGTTGATGCAAGGCACCACAGTACATATGGCCGAGCGGTATTGGCTGCTGGCAGTGGCATACATGCGCAGGCGGTCGTTGGCATAGAGTGTATTGTCGGACATGACGATACGTAGACTTTCTCCTTTGACTTTCAGCGGCCTGGATGCTTCCACGTAGTAGGTGTTCCGCTCATTGTCCGCTTTGGGGGGTGTGGTAGCGACAGGCAGTGCTTTGACGTTGAAACTCCGTTCTGTATGGTTTCCTTTGATGTCATATATACATACCTTTACGCTATGAATAGTCCCTTCGGTAAAGCGCATTTTACCGTCTCCTCGACAAACGGGAATCCATTCTCCTCTGGCACCGGGCAGTGTTCGTGTGAGGATGTATGGTTCGCGTGTGTGTATGTAGTGAGTATAGTCAACCAAGGCATTGGATACACGACTGCTGTCCAGCAGGAATTCCGCTGTGGTGTATCTGAAGAACAGCATGCCGTCGAGGAAGACGTCTATGTGGTCTATGCCATTGCGCAGTGTGGAGCCTTCGGCGGCATCGGTGGCGTAAATGCCTAAATAAAAGGGGCCTGAAACACCAATTTCGTCCTCGTTCCCTAATACAATGGGGTCGCCGCCATCGGGGTAGATGCGAATGCCGCGCAGGGTTGGGGCAATGTTGTCGGTATAGGGCAGGCCGAAAAGCAGTGGGTTGATGGTACGTCCGTCCTTGCGCAGTTCGAAGTGCAGGTGAGGGCCGGCGCTGCCGCCAGTATTTCCACTGTAGGCTATCACCTGTCCTTTCTTCACCGGAAGCTGTCCCTCCGGCAGGTCGCGTACCAGACTGTAGCTGCGGTCCTTGTATTGCTCTTGGAGGACGTAGCGCCCAATCTCGCCGGCATACTCGTTAAGGTGCATGTACACAGAGGTATAGCCGTTGGGGTGTTTCACATAAAGAATCTTGCCGCCGCCCCAGGGCGAGATTCTCACACCACACACGTAGCCGTCGGCCACAGCATAGACGGGTTTCCCGATGGCACCTCCGGTGCGTATGTCGAGGCCGGCGTGGAAGTGGTTGGGGCGTATCTCGGCAAAGGTGGCAGAGAGTCCTATGTCGCTGTCGATTGGCAAGCGGAAATAACCCTGCGGCAACTCCTGGCAGACGAGAGATGTAGGGTTGAAGTTTAGAACTATGCTGATGCAGAATAAGATACGGAGAGTCTTTTTCATTTGTCTTTCGAGTTAAAGAGCGCTATGCGGTTGATTACAGGGGCGGCAAGCACGGAATCGAACACGATCCTTAGCCGTGGGCTTGTGGCGGTCGGGATACGCAGCAAGCGTTTGTATCCGATGGTTGTGCCTTCGGTGATGGTAACCCACCCCAACTGCCAGCTTCCATCCTTCCGGCAGGGTTGCCAGCAATCGACGTGGAAGGCTGCCACGCGTTGGCCCAATGGAATATATTCCTGCAACATGATGATATCGAATGCTTTGGCGTCAGGTATGCCGATGTAGAGGGTGTCGTTTGCGCTCGATGCGGCCCAGTAAGTATGGTAGGCCGTGTCCAGCACGTTGTTGGGCTGGTGTCCGCGCAAATGTTTGCCGTGAGCCATGCCCCCAAGTGTGACATCCTTCGAGAATATGCGGTCTCGCTCGGCGCGGAAGGCTACAAGCACGGCGCTGTCCTCGGCGCAGATGCGGCCGTTGGTGTCCGGCGGCACGTTGAGAAGCAGCAGTCCATTGTGCCCCACGGAGTTGAAGTATATCTCCATCAGCTCGTCCACTGACTTGGGGTGCTCGTTTGGATGCCAGAACCATCCTGGGCGGATGCTGACGTCCACCTCGGCCGGAACCCACTGGCTACCACCTTGATGGCCTACCGTCAATACCTCGGGGGCAGGCTTGTTGTCGGAAGGGGTGGCCCCTTCGGTATTGAGTGTGCTCCAGCAAGTCTCGCCAGCTCGGCCCTCCTCGTTGCCAACCCAACGGCAACCGGGGCCGATGTCGCTGAATATGATAGTGTTGTGGTTCAGTTTGCTCATGGTCTGCATGAAACGTGGCCAGTCGTAGTGCTGCTGCTTGCCATTGGGGCCTTCGCCGCAGGCACCGTCGAACCATTGTTCGAACATGGGACCGTAGGCGGTGTGAACTTCGCGCAGGGTGTTGACGAACACTTCGTTGTACTCCGCTGAGCCATAGGTGGGGTGGTTGCGGTCCCAAGGGGAGATGTAGACTCCTGCTTTCACCCTGCCCCGGCAGGCATCGGTGAAAGCACGCAAAACATCGCCATGACCTCCATTCCATGAACTTTGCGCAACGGTGTGCGTACTCTGGGCCGATGGCCAAAGGCAGAATCCGTCGTGGTGTTTGGCGGTGAGTATGATGCCTTGCATACCTGCTTGTTCGGCCACTTCGACCCATTGGCGGCAGTCCAGTGCGCGAGGATTGAACAGGTCCTCGGGTTCGGTGCCGTCGCCCCATTCGGCGCCGCTGAAGGTGTTGGGTCCAAAATGGCAGAACATATTGATTTCCATGCGTTGCCATTCCAATTGCGACAAGGTTGGCACGGGGCCGAAGGGCTCGATGGAATCAATGGGGTCGGAGGAACTTCCATGACACGCCACCGCCAGCGGCAGCAGTAGAATGGGCAGCAGGCAGTGGTGGAAGCGGTTCATAAAATTTCTTGATATCAGTTAGATACGTCGTCCCCAGCGGGCAAACTCGGTGTCCATGGGCACATATTGGATGGCCGAGCAGTCGTGCAGCAGCCATTTGGCAGGCTTGCCCGACACCAGCAGGCGGTGCTCCTTGATGAGGGACAGCATGCGACCCTGATGGGTGATGAACCGGTCGCGGTCGAGGGCGATACTCTCCAGCAGGGGGACATATTCGTTGGGGTCGAAATTGGGGTTGCAATCCAAAATCCAATCCACAAATGCTTCGTTATTAATGGATTTGTCCAGCAGGTCGGGATAGATGTCGTTGAACGAACGGCGATATTCCTCGGTGACGCCGGCGCGCTGCTTGATGTTGTTCCAGATGCGGTCATAGGTGCCGTCGAGAATCTTGCGGTGCGCTTCCGACTCGTCGCGCAACGCTTTCTCTTGTTTGTTGTAGTAGACCGACAGGATGTGCGCCGCAATTCCCACCGGAATGAGGAACAGCGTGAGGAGTACAACGATTATTATAATCCAACCAATCATTATTTTATAAAAAGTTCTCTATTCGATTTTGAAATTGCAAAGATACAAATAAAAATCGGATTTATCCCTTTTTCCTTCCATCTTTGGGATTCTTTTTTGTTTGATAGTTCGCTAAATATCATGGAACAAGGTTGTTACAAATATTTTTTATTCTTCGTTTCCCTTCTTTTTCTCAAAACGAAACCGACTGAAAAAAACGATATTTGTAAAACGTTGTCTTTCAGTAGTGATAAGGTATCATCTTCTTCCCATCTTCTTACCCTCTTCATCCCCTCTTCATATCCACCTTCTCTACGGAAGAAGATGGTGGGTCCGGGGTGGGTCGGAGAGGGGGTGGGGGTGGCATAAAAACAGGTGTCGGTGTTGGATTGGGAAAAAAATTGTATTTTTGCAAAACTAAAATGATAACGAAATGAATGGTTTGAAAGTCGTTAAGGCTCTGATAACATGTTATTTGTTTGCTGTTTTGGGGATGGATGGCGTGCAGGCGCAGTATGATTTTTGCTCCGTAGCCCCCACAGGACAGATGCTCTATTTTCAGTGGCACCCCGGCACACAGGATGTGAGTGTTACCCATCCAGAGAAGGAGTGGCCGTATTATGCTGGGAACAAGCCGGTTGGCGACTTGGAGATTCCGGACTCGGTTCAGCACGACGGCGTCGTCTACAAGGTCGTCGGGGTGGGGGAGAATGCCTTCTACCGTTGCGACAGCTTGAAAAGTTTTTCGGGCAAAGGGATCTTTTACGTCGGCACGCAGTCTTTCTGTGGGTGTACTATGTTGGAAACCATTGCGTTTGATGACAGCCTCAGGCGTGTCGGCGAGGGGGCTTTCGCCTATTGTGGACAATTGACAAAATTGGTGTTGCCGACGGGTGTGGGCAGTATCGGCATCTCGGCTTTTTCGATGTGCGGAGGCTTGGAGGAGGTGTGGCTGCCCGTCGAGGTGGAGAAGCTCTGCGATGCCATGACTTTTTATGGATGCTCCTTGATGCATGAGCGTAAAAACCGTAAAATTGAGTCGGTCGACGGTGTAGAATACGCAGTTTGGAAGCGGTGAATGTCTTTTTGATGGAAAAATATTGTGCTGATAACATGATTGTTGCATTTTTTTTTAATTTAATTTATTGTCAATTGAAAAAAACTTTGTAATATTGCAATTTGATTATAGGCCTGTAATATGTTAAATAAACGAATGAAAAGGAGTCTGAAAAACGCATTTTTGGGAGCCATGCTGATGCTTAGTGCAACGGCGGGTGCCCAGGATGTTGGATTCTCCCAGTTCTATGCCAATCCGCTTTATTTGAATCCGGCCTTTGCCGGCTCTGTTGTGGCACCGCGTATCTCGTTGACCTACCGTGCACAATGGCCTGGATTGGTAAGTGCTTTCACTACCGTCTCCGCCTCTTATGACCAGTATTTCCCCGACCTTCATGGTGGTCTGGGCTTCATCGTGATGACCGACCGTGTCGGCGATCATGGAGCATTGTCTACCAATTCGTTGGGTGTCATGTATTCTTTCCGTTTCCAGCTTAGCCGCGACATCTATATGAGCGCCGCCCTTCAGGCATCGATTGTCAATACGCATCTGAGTTGGGACGATTACCTGCGCTTCCCCGACCAGATTGACAATGAGATGGGATTCTCCTACAATACTGGTGCCACACCGCCCGACAAGCTGAGCCAGTGGACTCCCGACTTCAATGCCGGTCTTTTGGTCAATGGCTCAAAGTGGTATGCCGGCATTGCCGCCGCGCATCTCACCCAGCCCAATGTGGCTTTCTACTCGACTGACCCTGTGCCGATGAAGTTTACGGTTCATGCCGGAGGTTTGATCAACGTGGCTGAAGAGAGTCGCCGCCAGTCGTCGCTCGGCCTCGGAACCCCCATCATTTCTCCCAATATCGTTTACCAGTATCAAGGTGGTTTCCATTATTTTAACTATGGTGTCTACCTCGACTGGATGCCCTTCCTGGTGGGCGTGTGGTTCCGCCATGGTACGGAGAATACCGATGCCTTTATCTTCCAGGTGGGTGTGCAGCAAGACTACTTCAAAATCGGCTACAGCTATGATGTGACGGTCTCCAAGTTGGCCAACAGCACCGCCGGTGCGCACGAAATCACCGCCGGTTTCCTGCTGCCGGTGCCCGAACACAAGAAGAAGGTCAAGGCTATCCGCTGCCCCTCTTTCTGATGTGATGAATGAAACTTTTTTTGAAGAAATACGTTATAAAGAAAAATAAATTTTAGAAATATGAAGATTTTCAAATTCTCAAGCCTGATGTTGGCTGCCGTGTTGCTTCTGGCCTCCTGTGGAAACAAGGCTGGCAAGTCCGAGACCACCGGTTGGAACTATAACGACCCTGAGTGGGGCGGATATGATGTTTCAGACCGTACCAACCAAGTGACGGCCCCCGGTTTGGTGTTCATTGAGGGTGGCTCGTTTGTGATGGGCCATGTCAACGAGGATACCCGCTACACGTGGGACAATGTTGCCCACACAGTCACCGTCTCTTCTTTCTACATGGACGAGACCGAGGTGAGCAACAAACAATACGGCGAGTTTGTCTATTGGATGCGTCGCGCTTATGGCGAGGAGTATCCCGAGAAGGTTGCCTTCGTGATGCCTGATACTGCCACTTGGCGTGACCGTCTTGCATGGCGCGAGAGTTTTGTCGACTATTACTTCCAGAGCCCCACTTATCAGGACTATCCCGTGGTGGGTGTGACCTGGGAGCAGGCCATGGCTTTCTGCACCTGGCGTACCGACCGTGTCAACGAGAAACTGCTCGTCGACATGGGTATCCTCATGCTTGACCAGGAAAACCTCGGAACCAACGCGTTCCAGACCGATGTCTATCTGGCTGGCCGTTACGAAGGCGAGACCAAAAAGGGCCTTGAGAACCTCGATCCCGCTGCTGGTGGCGAGGAGCGTCAGGTCCGCAAGTCCGACGGTATCCTCTATCCCTACTACCGTCTGCCAACAGAGGCCGAGTGGGAGTTTGCCGCTCTGGGTATGATTGGCAACACTTACGACGAGCGTGTCACCGAGCACAAGACCTATCCTTGGGCTGGCCAGAGCCTGCGTTCCGCCAACAAGAAATACTATGGTCAGTTCCTTGCCAACTTCAAGCGCACCCGTGGCGATGCCATGGGCGTGGCCGGCAACCTCAACGACGGCTGGGATTACACCTGCCCTGTGAAGTGGTATTTCCCCAACGACTATGGCCTGTACAACATGGCTGGCAACGTCAGCGAGTGGTGCAAGGATGTCTATCGTAAGACCGTCAACCCCGTTGGCGCCGACGACCTTGACCCCTATCGTGGTAACGTCTATCAGACCCCCGAGCTCGATGAGGACGGCGAAGTCTTCATTGGTGAGGATGGTATAATGAAATACCAAAATGTCGACTACCAGTCTGACCGTCGCAACTATCGTCAGGCTGACAACATCAACTACCTCGATGGCGACCGTTCTTCCGGTCTTGGCCAGGGTAGCGATCGTTGGATGGACGACCCCGACTCCGAGGAGGGAGATGAGGAATATGGCTCCGAAGAGAGCGCTGAAGGCGACGAATATAGCGAAGAAGAGGCTGAGAACGAGGACAATGAGACCCTCACCGGCGAGGACAGCTGGACCAACAAAATGTACCGCCGCAAGGCTACCGATAAAGAGCACCCCACGTCAACCCTCGTGAACAACAAGGTCCGCGTTGTCAAGGGTGGCAGCTGGAAAGACCGCGCCTACTACCTGCAGTCCGCTACCCGCCGCTACTATGATCAGGACAAGTCGACCTCCTGGATTGGTTTCCGTTGTGCTATGGACCGCCTTGGCTCCCGTGTTCAGTAAGAGATTCATCCATAATAAGATTGTAGAGACGTGGGAACCCACGTCTCTACATTATTTTAATTGTTCAGCCTTTTGAAAAGAATTGTTCTGCTGATATTGCTCCTGGGTGGCATGGTGGGCCATGTCTCGGCGCAGAAACTGATTGAGTATTCGTCAGGCATAGGCTCGCGCGATCCAAACAATGGTGACATTTGGATTCTGTACCGTCATGTCAAGGCTATGCATGAGGGTATGACTCTCAGCTCCGACTCGGCTCACTATAATACACGTGAGAACAGTTTTACGGCTTTTGGCAATGTGGTCATCCAGTTGTCGGACACCACGTTCATATACGGCGACCGTCTTTTCTACAATGGCAACACGCGAGTGGTTGATATCTGGGACGATACCGTGGTGTTGGTCGATGGCGGAACCCAACTGCTTGCCAATCATATTACGTATGAGCGTAATGCTGCTACGGCATACTATACCGAGTGGGGGCATGCTCTAAGCGGTGTGCGCACCCTCGACAGCCGACAGGGAGAATACAACTCTGACCAGAAAGAATTCTATATCTACAACAATGTGGTATTGGCCGATAGTGGCATGGTCCTCGTTACGGATACGTTGATCTACAATACTTCGAATGAGGTTGCCCACTTCGAGAGTCCCACGCATATCTATACCGATTCGTCGGTCATCTATAGCGAGTATGGCGACTACAACACCAAGACACGCTTTGCTATCTCTTACAAAGGTTCCCATGTTGACAATCAGGGGCGTGCAATCGATAGTGACACGCTGTATTATGATGATGAGGAACGTTACGGCAAGGCCTTTGGAAGCGTGCGGATTTTTGATTCGGTGAACAATATTACTTGTACTGGTCAATATGGCGAAACCAATCAAGTTCGCAACTTCTCGTTTGTCACCGGTCGTGCACTGGTGATTTTTGTGGACAAGGGCGATTCCCTGTTTCTGCATGCTGATACCGTCTTTGTCACCACCGATAGTGCCAGCCATCTGCAGACGGTCCGCGCCAACTACAAGGTCAAGGTTTATCGGCGCGACGCCCAAGCCATGTGTGACTCGGCTTTCTATACGGCATCCGATTCTCTTCTTTCATTGTACAAAAATCCTGTGCTATGGTATGAACATTACCAGTGCACGGCCGATACCATCGAGCTGCTCCACGATACCAGTGGGGTGCATCGGGCGTGGTTGCGCTCGGCATGCTTTGCAATGCAACAAGTTGACCGCGAGAAGTTCAACCAGCTTAAAGGCAAGCAGGGGGTAGTATACTTCGAAGGCGGCGAACCTCAGTACGCCGATGTTCTGGGCAATGCCCAGATGGTATTCTATATCACTGAAGGCGACAGTACCAGCAATACCTCGCTTGTGGGAGCCAATGTGGGGGTCGGTACAGATATGCGTATCTATTTTGACACTACGCGCTCCCCGTCGCGTGTGGTTACCTATGACAAACCAGACCTCCAAACCTACCCCATTTCTATGGTTCCCGAGGAGTGGCGCCGTCTGAAAGATTTTCGCTGGCTTCCCAACCGTCGTCCGCGTAAGCCGGAAGATGTCTTTGTATGGTGACAAAATGTCAGTCGGACTGCCATTGGCAGTCTTTTTGATATATTATTGTCAGAAAAAATAATCAATCTAAACTATGAGCAATAAAGACAAACATACCGAAAAAACCGAAAAAGAAGAACAGATTAATCAAGAAGAGCTTGAAAACCAGGAAGCTCAAAATGCAGAAACTCCTCAATCCGAGGCTGAGCCCTCTGAGGCAGACAAGGTGCAGGAAATGGGAGAGAAGCTGGCAGAACTCAATGACAAGTATCTACGCCTCTATTCCGAGTATGAGAACTATCGCAAGCGCACAAATCAGGAGAAAGCCGACCTGCTCATCAATGGCAGTCGCGAGATGATGAAAGCCATCCTGCCTGTTATCGACGATTTCGAGCGTGCCTTGGCAGCCACTGCTGACGAAGGTGTGCAATTGATATACAATAAGATGCTTAAGATTCTTGAGCAAAAAGGATTGAAAGCCATGAATGTGAAAGGAGAGAAATTTGACGAGAACCTGCACGAGGCCATCACCCGTATACCTGCTGCCGAAGAGTCGCAGAAGGGTTTGGTGGTAGACGTGGTGGAAAAGGGCTATTATCTCAACGACAAGGTGCTGCGCTACGCCAAGGTGGTTGTGGCGTTCTAAAATTTAAGAGTTTAGGAGACAAAAGATATGGCAAAGAGAGATTACTATGAAGTGTTGGGTGTCGAAAAAAATGCGACCCCGGAAGAGCTGAAGAAAGCCTACCGCAAGTTGGCCCTTCAATATCATCCCGACCGCAATCCCGGCGACAAGGAGGCTGAGGAGAAATTCAAGGAGGCTGCCGAGGCCTACGATGTCCTCAGCAACCCCGAGAAGAAAGCCCGCTATGACCAGTTCGGCATGGCCGGCATGGATGGTGCCTACGGCCAGGGAGGCATGGATATGAACGACATCTTCTCGCAGTTCGGAAGCATCTTCGGCGACCTCTTCGGCGGCGGTTTCCGCACGGGCTTCTCCGGTTTCAGCGGCGGCGGCCGCGGTGCACGCCGTGTGCTGCGTGGTAGCAACCTTCGCATCAAGGTGAAGCTTACGCTCGAGGAAATCGACCGTGGCTGCGAAAAGAAAATCAAGGTCAGCAAATATGTCCCCTGCAAGACCTGTAACGGTACAGGCTCCAAGGATGGCAAACTCGAGACCTGTCCCCATTGCCACGGCTCCGGCGTCGTCACCGAGACCAAGCGCACCATCCTGGGCATGATGCAGACCCAGAGCGCCTGTCCGCATTGCGGCGGCGAGGGCAGCGTAGTCAAGGACAAGTGCCACGACTGCCATGGCGACGGCATCGTCAAGAGCGACGAAATCATCACCATCAACATCCCCGCCGGTGTTCAGGACGGCATGCAGCTGGCCATGCAGGGCCAGGGCAACGCGGCCCCTCGCGGCGGCATTGCCGGCGACCTCATCGTCCTCGTCGAGGAACAGGAACACGACACCTTCGAGCGTCAGGATGCCAACCTCTACTACAACGCCTTCATCACCTTCGCCGACGCCGCTATGGGCGCTTCGGTAGAGATACCCACCCTCAACGGCAAGGTGAAGATCAAGATCGAACCCGGTACCCCCTCGGGCCGCGTGGTGCGCCTGCGCGGCAAGGGTTTGCCTGTCGTCAACGGCTACGGCCGCGGCGACCTCCTCGTATGCCTCAACGTCTGGGTGCCAAAAGAACTCACGCGCGAAGAAAAGAAAATGCTAGAAGAAATGCAGAAGCATCAGAACTTCCAGCCCAATCCCACCAAGCAGGAGCGTGGATTCTTCGATAAGATGAAAGAGATGTTCAACTGATGACCGAGGCCTTCCTACATTACATTTGGCAGCACCAGATGGTGGCGCGCCACCTGTCCACCACCGATGGTCAGCCTCTTGTTGTCCATCGCGCTGGCGACCTCAATCGTGATGCAGGCCCCGATTTCTTCAACGCACACCTTTCTATCGGCGGAGTCGAGTGGGTGGGCAATATTGAAGTGCATCTCCACTCCTCCGACTGGAATGCCCACCGTCACACCCAGGACCCCGTCTACAACAATGTCATCCTCCATGTCGTCTATGAGCACGACTGCGAGATACACCTCCAAAACGGCACGGTTCCCCCAACCCTTGAACTGCGCCGTTTTATTCATCCTGCCCTTGTCGCCAACTATGACGCCCTCATGGCACCCGCCGATGACGACTCCATCCCCTGTGCCCAGCGCCTGCCTCAGGTACCTGGTTTTATTGTCGATTCCTGCCTTGATCGTCTCATCGTCGAACGCATCGAGTCCAAGTCGCAAGTGGTGCGCCGTCTGCTGGAGGAAAGCCGTGGCAGCTGGGAGCAGACCTGCTATTGGCTTATGGCACACTATTTTGGAGGCAAAGTCAATGCTCTGCCTTTCGAGCTCCTTGCCAAAGCTACAGATCAGCGCCTGTTGGCCCGCTGGCGCGACAATCCTCAACGCATCGAAGCGCTCCTCATGGGTCAGGCGGGATTCCTCGAAGGCTATTTCGAGGACGACTATCCGCGGCAGCTCCAGGCCGACTACGAGGCTTTGCAGGCCGGCGCCTCGCTCAAGCCCGTTTCAGGCTATCTGTGGCGCTTCTTCCGCCTGCGCCCATCGGCATTCCCCACTATCCGCATCAGCCAGTTTGCCCATCTTGTAGCCTCCTCCACCAACCTTTTCTCCACCCTGCTGGAAACGCCTGAGGCCGACCGCTTGGAAAAACTCTTCGACTGCCAGGCTGCCGACTACTGGAACAACCACTACCGTTTCGACCAATCCACCTCTCGCTCCACTGTCAAACGGCTTGGACGCATGCAAGCCCATCTGCTCATTATCAACGCTTGGGTGCCCCTGCTCTTTGTCTATGGCGAAGTGCGTGGGCAACAGCAGTACAAAGACCAGGCCGTGAGTCTGCTGGAACAGCTTCCGCCCGAGGACAACACCATCCTGCGCCGGTTCCATGCCGCAGGTATTGCCCCTGCCAATGCCGCCCAAAGCCAGGCTCTCATCCAGCTTCGCAACAATTATTGTGTCAACCGTCAGTGTCTCAACTGTCGCATAGGGCACTCCATCATAAAACAAATTCCCAAAGAGTTATGAAAGCTTCCGAAATCTCCAATATCATCCGTCCCGTCGAGGCCTTCCTGCGTCGTCCTGACGACCCCATTCTGCACCTGCTCACCGACAGCCGCACACTTGTCTCGGCTCATGGCACCCTCTTTTTCGCCATCCCCACCAAGCGCAACAGTGGCTGCCGCTACATCGACGGCCTCTACCAGTCCGGCGTGCGCCAATTCGTGGTGCCTGCCGATTGCGACATCGACCTTCCCGATGCCAACATCTGGCGTGTCGACAATGTCCTCGACGCTCTCCAGCGCCTTGCGGCCTTCCATCGCACCCTTTTCTCCATCCCCGTGGTGGGCATCACTGGCAGCAACGGCAAGACCATTGTCAAGGACTGGATTGTCCAGCTTCTCTCGCCCGACCGCCGTCTCGTCTCCAGCCCCAAGAGCTACAACTCGCAAATCGGTGTCCCCCTCTCGGTATGGCAGATGGAGCCCTCGCACGAGATGGCTGTCTTCGAGGCCGGCATCTCCGAGTCCGGCGAGATGACTCGCCTGCAGAAGATTATCCAGCCCACTATCGGCATCTTCACCAACGTCGGCCAGGCCCACGACGAGAACTTCCTCACCCGCCAGCAGAAGGTGGCCGAGAAGCTCCAGCTTTTCACCCACTGCGAGGTGCTTATCTATTCCACCGACCACAAGGACATCCACTCCGTCCTCTCCGACATCGAGAGTTTCCGCCACATCAACCGTTTCACCTGGGGCTCCACACCCGACAACGCCGTGCAACTCCTCTCCGCCACCGTCGGCGAACGCTCCACCACGCTCTCCATTGTCCACAATTCCGAAACCTTCTCTGTCGTCATACCCTTTGTCGACCGTGCCTCGCAGCAGAATGTCATGCACTGCATCACGCTCATGCTCTACCTGGGCTACAGCCATGCCGACATCGCCGCGCGCTGCGCCAAGCTCACCCCCGTCGAGATGCGCCTCGAAATGAACGAGGGCATCAACAACTGCCTCCTCATCAACGACAGCTACTCTCTCGACCTCAACTCCCTCTCCATAGCCCTCGACTTCCTGCAGCACGAGCATCAGCACTACAACAAGACCCTTATCATCAGCGATTTCATGCAAACCGGTGTGCCCGACAGCGAGCTCTACACTCAGGTGGCGCAGCTCATAGCCCAGCGCGGCATCACCCGCCTCATCGGCGTCGGCCCGGCCCTCTGCCACTGCAAGGACTGCTTCTCCGGCATCGACGCCCAGTTCTTCCCGTCCACCGACGTGTTCCTTCACGACTGCGACTTCAACCGTTTCCAGAACGAAGCCATTCTCCTCAAGGGTGCACGCATGTTCGAGTTCGAGAAGGTGGCCAAACTGCTGCAGCGCAAATCGCACGAAACCATCATGGAAGTCAACCTCGACGCCATGATCCACAACCTCAACTATTACCGCTCGTGCATCAACCCCGGCACCAAGCTCATGGCCATGGTCAAGGCCTCGTCCTACGGCGCCGGCAAGGTGGAGGTGGCCAGTGCCCTGCAGTTCAACCATGTGGACTACCTCACGGTGGCCTACGCCGACGAAGGCGTCGAGCTGCGCCGCAACGGCATCCACCTCCCCATCATGGTGATGAACCCCGAAGAGGCGTCGTTCGACGATATCGTCAAATACCGCCTCGAGCCCGATATATATTCTTTCCGCATCCTCGAGCTCTTCTCGCAGCGCGTGCGTCTCTATGGTGAGCGCATGGCCATCCACGTGGAGTTCGACACCGGCATGCACCGTCTGGGTTTCTCCGGCGACGACATTCCGGCCCTTGCCGAGCACCTCAACGAGCTGAAAGACACGCTACAGGTGCGCAGCATCTTCTCCCATCTGGCCTGCAGCGAGGATGCCGCCATGGATGACTTTACCCGCGGGCAGATCAGTCGTTTCCGCACGTGGAGCGACAGCCTCGACGCCGCCATCGACCACACCGAACCCATCCTGCACCACATCCTCAACTCCTCGGGCATCACGCGGTTCCCCGAGGCGCAGATGGACATGGTGCGCCTCGGCATAGGCCTCTACGGCATCGCCCCCGAGCCTGCCGTGCAGGCGCAGCTGCGCCAGGTGTCGCGTCTGGTGACGCGCATCTCGCAGATCAAGGCCATTCCCGAGGGCGACTCCGTGGGCTACAACCGCCGCTGGATTGCCGAGCGCCCCTCGCGCATCGCCATCGTGCCCATCGGCTACGCCGACGGCCTCAGCCGCCACCTCGGCTACGCCCACGGCCGCGTCAGCATCCTCGGCCACGAGGCCCCCATCATCGGCAGTGTCTGCATGGATATGTGTTTCGTCGACGTTACCGACATCGACTGCTCCGAGGGCGACCCCGCCGTGCTCTTCGGCGAGGGCGACCTGCTGCAGCGCAACGCCGAGGCCGCCGGCACCATCCCCTACGAGATGCTCACCGCCGTGTCGCCCCGCGTCAAGCGCGTCTACTTCCAGGAGTAACACTCCATCGCTCTCAAGGTGCACGCTGCCAATGTATTGCGTTGGCGACGTGACGCCTTCGTGTGTCTGCACCATGCCGTAGAGGTGCACCTCCTGCGGTCCCCACCACGACGGCAGGTCGATGCCTACATGCCCTTTGCGCCGATAGGTGGGAATGCCGAGTTCGGCCTCCTGGTTGTCGGCGCCGATGGCCACAAGGTATACCTTGTCGCTCCCGTCGCAGACCATGCGTGCGGGGTTGAACGAGAAGTCCACCTCCACCTCGCGGTCCCTCGCGCTCATCGGTCCGAAGCCCACGGGGGCGGCGCCTCCGTCGCTGAGCACCAGGTGCTCGTAGTCCACCTGCAGGCGCCCCTCCGCCATGCCGAAGAGCGGCGTGTTCAGCCTGACAAAGAGGTTGCCCTCCGTCATGTGCAGTGCCGTCGAGGGCTGACGCAGCCCCACGCGCAGCACCTCCACCAGCCGCGAGGCGAAACGCACCGCCTCGATGAACCAGTTGCGCTGCTCTATCTGCGCCGCCGAGCGCCGGTCGTTGATCTTGCGCGGATACGACCGCATGCACCACCTGCCGCGCCATTGGTAGCCGATCACTGTGCCGACTTTGCCGGCGAATCCTCCGTTGATACCTTCAATCTGTCTTGCCATAATTTTTGTATGTTTTATTGGTTGATGAAAAAAATCCGCTGTGTTTATATATATAAAATAAGGCCATTTTAGCGGAAGCCGTTTTTTTAACTCTTTTTTAACTTTTCCGTATCGTTTTAGGGTAACTTTTATATCCTATTCATACCCCCTGCCTGCCATCTCCTTCCCGGGCCGAGGAGGAAAACAACCGGAAATGAAGAGGGAAAGAAGATGGGAAGAAGATGATAGGGTAGGGATGTTGATTGTCAGCGGTTTGTGTCTGTCATGTTCTTCCCGTGCACAGTATCGCGGCATGTGGCGTGTCTACAGGGAGGTGTTGGCATGCTTTTTGTAGTAATATTATATTTAGTGGGTAGGTTTTTTGTGCCGGGATGAAACATTTTTGGATGTTATACGTTTATTTGTTTATGCTCCGGCAGTGTGCCGGGAGATGTTTTTAAGATAAAGAGACTGAAATTGAACTATGAAATATAGCGATTTTGACGAGCTGGGAGAGATGCTTTCGCGTGGAATGAATGTGAAGGCCAGTATTGTGCCTGTGGTTGCCGATGGCGATGAGGACGTGCTTCTGGGCGACGAGGCCATCGAGGGCGAGATGCCCGTACTGCCTGTGATGGACCAGGTGCTCTTTCCCGGGGTGCTGATACCCATTGCGGCGCAGCGTCTGCGCTCGCGCCAGCTGCTGGAGGCCGTCGACGGCACGGGCCAGCACATCGCCGTCTTCCCCCAGCAGACCAAGAACGACAATCCCACCGAGGTGGACCTCTACCCCGTGGGCGTTGTGGCCAAGGTGCTGAGGGTGTTCAACTTCCGCCAGGATGTCACCGTGGCGGTGGTGCAGGGCGTAGTGCGCTGCCACTCGCTCGAGGTCACCTCGCGCGACCCCTATATGCGCGGCCATGTCACCATGGCTCCCGAGTCGACCGAGAACCTCGGCACCCAGGCCTTCAAGCGTCGCATGAAACTGCTGCGCAAGCAGTATAGCGACATGATGAAGAGCCGCATGCAGGACGAGGAGCTGGCCAATATGCTCACCGGCATCGGCAGCGACAAGATTTTCGTCAACTTCGCGGCCACGCACATGGACATCGATGTGGAGCTGAAATACGGCCTGCTGGCATGCGACAACTATTTCGAGCGTGTGGACAAGATGCTGGAGAACCTCAACACCCTGAAGGGCCTCGACGAGCTGCGCCGCGAAATCGACAACAAGACCAAGGACGAGATGGAGCGTCAGCAGCGCGAGTACTTCCTGCGCCAGCAGATGAGCGTCATCCAGGAGGAACTGTCGGGCAACGGCGGCGTTGAAAATCCCTGGGGCAATCCCGACGTGGACGAGTTGCGCAAGCGCGCCAGCGAGAAGGAGTGGCCCGAACAGGTGAGCAAGGTCTTCGACCGCGACCTGGCCAAGTTGGGCAAGATTTCGCCCATGTCGTCCGACTATACCGTTGAACTCAACTATCTGGAAACCCTGCTCGACATACCGTGGGTGGCTCCCAAGGAGGAGGCGTCGGAATACGACATCCGGCATGCCCGCGAGGTGATGGACAAGGACCACTACGGCATCGAGAAGGTGAAAGACCGCATTGTGGAATATCTGGCCGTGAAGAAGCGTCAGGTGGAGAAGGGCGTCGGCTCCAAAGCGCAGGTGCTCTGCCTCGTAGGCCCTCCGGGCACGGGCAAGACGTCGGTCTGCCGTTCCATAGCCGAGGCCATGGGGCGTCCCTACCGCAGGGTGGCCCTGGGCGGCATGCACGACGAGGCCGAGATTCGCGGCCACCGTCGCACCTATGTCGGCGCCATGCCCGGCCGCATCATGCAGGAGATTATCAAGGCCAAGCAGGCCAACCCCGTGTTTGTCCTCGACGAGATCGACAAGGTGCAGCCTTCGGCCCACGGCGACCCCTCGTCGGCACTGCTCGAGGTGCTCGACCCGGAGCAGAACTGCCATTTCCACGACAACTACGTCAACATCGACTACGACCTTTCGAAGGCCTTCTTCATAGCCACGGCCAACAATATCGCCGCCATACCTCCCGCTCTGCTGGACCGCATGGAGGTCATCGAGTTCAGCGGTTACCTGCTGGAGGAGAAACTCGAGATTGCCAAGCGCCACCTGCTGCCGCGCATCATGCGCGACGCCGTGGTGGACCGCCGCACCCTCCGGTTTACGCCCGAGGTGGTGGCCATGGTGGTCAACGACTACACCCGCGAGGGCGGCGTGCGCCAGCTGGAGAAGCAGCTCTCCAAGGTGGTGCGCCACCGCGTGGTGCAGATGGAGAAGGGCGAGAAGTGCAAATCCACCGTCGGCGCCGGCGAGATCAAGAAGGTGCTGGGACTGCCCATCCACAACAGCGAGCGCCGTCTGCCGGAGCCGCGCGAGGGCGTGGTCACCGGTCTGGCATGGACACCCGTGGGGGGCGAGATTCTCTTCATCGAGTGCTCGCTGAGCAAGGGCAAGGGCACCCTGACGATGACCGGCAACCTGGGCGACGTGATGAAGGAGTCGGCCACGCTGGCTTTCGAATACGTCAAAGCCAACGCCCAGCGTCTGGGCATCAAGGACGACCTGATAGAGAATAGCAATGTCCACATCCATGTGCCCGAAGGCGCCACACCCAAGGACGGTCCCTCGGCGGGCATCACGATGTTTGTCGCCATGGTGTCGGCACTGACCCACCGCAAGGTGCGTCCGGAGGTGGCCATGACAGGCGAGATTACGCTGCGTGGCCAGGTGACGCCCATCGGCGGCGTGAAGGAGAAAATCCTCGCGGCCAAGCGTGCAGGCATCACCGACCTGTTGCTCTGCCACGACAACCAGCGCGACATCGCGGAGATAGAACCTCGCTATCTGGAGGGACTCAACTTCCACTACATCGGTGAGATGAGCGAAGCCCTGCAGCTGGCACTGGTGGAGGAGCCCAAGGGTGCGACCCGGAGCACGGCGATGGGAAAACAGAGTGTGAAGAAGGGTACAAAAAACAAAAACAGAAAGACTGAATAATCATGGAAAAAAAGCATATACGTTTGGGTAGAGCAGGAGTGAGGTTTTGGGCGTTGCTTTTGGTGGGCATGGCTCTCCATTCTCCACTCACCACGCTCCATTCCGTCCAGGCCCAGGGGTCAGCCTTTGTGGCCAACCGCCAGCACATGGCCATCCTGCCGGGGAATGTGAAGAATGTGTCTTTCGTCGACGGCGAGATGTATTGTTTCACCGCCGGAGTGATGCTGAAGGCTCAGCGCAGCGGAGAACAGTTGCTGGGTTTCTGGGCCGACACAACCTTTGTGCGCCTGCAAGAGAACGTGGAGTTTGTGGTGCGTCAGCCTCAGACGGGCGACATCTACATTACCGCCCGCGACGACAAGGGGCGCTCCTTCCTCTACCGTTGCACGGGGATTGGCAGCAAGTCCGAGAAGGTGAAGCAGGTGCGCCTGGGCGGCGGCCTCTTCAATAAGGGCATGACCGTTGAACATCCCACCTTCACCGAAGACGGCAAGGTGATGATATTCACCTCGAAGGACACCAAACGCAGTGTGGGTGGCTACGACCTCTGGTATGCTCTGTTTGACGGCAAGCGGTGGTCGAAGCCGGAGAATCTGGGACACCGTATCAATACGGGCAAGGACGAGGTGACGCCGGTTATCTATCGCGACTGCCTGCTGTTCGCTTCCAATGGTCACACCGAGGACAACGGCCGCCTGAGTATCTACTCGACACGTCTGCTGTCCGACCATGCCGAGGGAGACACGGTGGGTATGCTGCATATAGGCCGTTGCCGCGTGCAACGGTTGCCGTCGCCGCTCAACTCCGATTATGCCGACGATATGGACATGGCTATCGATACCGCCCGCGATTGTGGCTATTGGGTGTCGCGTCGCGAATCGGACGAGGCCGACTCGCAGCTTTACTCTTTCTCCGGTGCGCTTGACGGCGTGCTGCTGTGGGGCATGGTGACCGACAAGCAGGATCACGCGCTCGCCGGTGTCTCGGTGACTGCGCTCCAGGGCAAGGACGTGGTCTGCAAGACTATGACCGACCAGGACGGCCACTACCGCATCTATCTGCAGTGCAACCAGTATTATGAAATCAGCTACCAGCAGGACAATTTCTTCGTGGCTTTCGAACAGGTGAATACCGCCAAAGGCGACGAGGAGTATCTCATCACCGAGTCTCGGCGCGATGTGCAGATGGACCGCTTGCCGATAGGGCAGAGGATATTCTTCGAGGACCTTTTTGGACCCGATGTGGACGTGGAACTCAGCGAGCGTGGCATGGAATTGCTGGCACCGCTGGTGCAGTTCCTCAACGACAATCCGTCGATGAAGGTGACCATGAGCCTTGTCAATGACCTGACGACGGACCGTAATTTCAATATGCTGCTCACTGACGAACGTATCCAGACATTGGAGAAATATCTTTATCCGATGTTGCCGCCGACGGTCAAAATTGACATCGACAATGGGTGTATTGGCCGCGATGGGTGCAGTAATGCCTCTGGAACCTCGCGTTTGACGGTGCTGATAGACAAGTGATTGAAAAATATTTTAAAAAAAATTTGGTCAGTATCTAAAAAAGTAGTACTTTTGCACCCGATTTCGAGAGGAAAAACAATCGTTGAAATCACCTAATTGTTCGGGGTGTGGCGCAGTTGGCTAGCGCACTTGCATGGGGTGCAAGGGGTCGAAAGTTCGAGTCTTTTCACCCCGACAATTAAAAAAGAAGAAGAGGAACCGAAATGGTTCCTCTCTCTTTTTGTTGATGGCAGGCAGCCTGCAAATCGTTATTTCTTGTGGAAGACCACCTGGTTTGTGCCGAGGACATCTGTGATGGAAAGGCCCATTTCGGACAGCTCTTCAATCTCGGGGATGGACATGGTGAAGGTGTCGTCGCCTTCATCATAGGTCAGTGTGGATTGCTCAGCACCAGTCACCGTGAGGGTCAGGGTGGTGCCATTGAAGGTGTATTCGAAGTCGTTGGCGTCGCTCTCTGAACGGTTCATGCTGGGCATGGACGGGACTTCGACGGCAAAGTTGGTAAGCATTTGGCCCTTTTCGCTGTCGGTGAACTTCATGGTGAATTCGAGTGCGAAGTCCATCGTGATACCTTGCATGGTGTAGCTGTTCGACACTTTGCCTACCCATTGGGTGCCGGCAATGTTCTCGGGGGTGGTTGTCTCTTTTTCCTCGTCGCTGCAAGCGCCGAAGGTCATCGTGGCTGCTACGAAGAGCATGGCCATCATTTTTTTGAACTGTTTCATTTTTTTTGATTTTTAAAGTGGTTTATAAATGGGAAATAACGTGTTTTGTGACTATAGCAGTTCTTCGAGGGTCCAGAGGCGGTTGGTGTTGGAGCCTTTGACGAGGATGGTGGCGCCGCTGAGGGGGTTGGCTTTGAGCCAGTCGGCGACGGCGGCGGTGTCGGGGAAGCGGAGCATGTTGGAGGGGAGATCGATGGAGTCGAACTCGGGGCCTACGAGGAGGACGCGGTCGAGGTGGTACTCTTCGAGCTGGTCCACCAGTTTCTGGTGCTCTTTCCGTTCCTCGTGTCCCAGTTCGTGCATGCCGCCGATGATGGCCATGGTACCGTGCATCGACGAAAACGAGGATATGGCGGCGGCCATGGAGGAGGGGTTGGCGTTGTAGCAGTCGAGGTAGAGGCGGTTGCCGCGGGCAGTTTCGCGATACTCGGAGCGCTGGTTGGAGGGGACGTAGGCCTCAATGGCCTCCTTGATGTCGAAAGGCTCGACGCCGAAGTGGAGACCCACGGCGACGGCGGCCATGCAGTTGTCGAAGTTGTAGTCGCCCAGGAGGTGGGTGTGGACGTTGTAGACGTTGTCGCCCACCTCGAAGTAGAAGTGGAGGTAGGGGTTGCTGTCCACGTAGGTGCCACGGATGTCGGCTTCCTGGGAGCGGCCGTAGGTGAGGAGGGAGATGGGCGTCTTCTCGATGGCGGTGGGGACGAAAGCGGGGGTGTCGGGGGCATAGGCGGGGATGACGGAGCGCAGGCCGGGGATGGTGGCCAGGTGCTCGGCCTCGTGCATGAGGCGTTCGTTGTCGGCATTGACGAATACCAGCCCGTCTTTGCCGGCGAGCCAGCGGTAGAGCTCGGTCTTGGTGTGCACCACGCCTTCGAAGGAGCCGAAGCCCTCGAGGTGGGCGCGGCCGACGTTGGTGATGAGGCCGCAGTCGGGGTCGGCGATGCGGCAGAGGAATTCAATCTCGCCGGGGTGGTTGGCACCCATCTCGACGACGGCCATCTCGGCATTCTCGGGAATGGAGAGCAGGGTGAGGGGAACGCCGAGGTGGTTGTTGAAGTTGCCCTTGGTGGCCGACACCCTGTAGCGGCGGGCGAGGACGGCGGTAACCAGTTCCTTGGTGGTGGTTTTGCCGTTGGTGCCGGTGATGCCGACGACGGGGATGGCGAGGTGGCGGCGGTGCTCGCAGGCAAGCTCCTGGAGGGTGCGCAGCACGTCCGGAACGACGATGCAGCGGTCGTCGACCTTGTATTGCGGGTCGCTGATGACGCAGAGGGCGGCACCCTGTTCCAAGGCCTGTGGGACGAAGGCGTTGCCGTCGAAACGCTCGCCCCGGAAGGCGAAGAAGATGCACCCGGGGGTAATGGCGCGCGAGTCGGTGGTGACGGTGCGCGAGGAGAGGTATGCCTGGTAGAGTCGTTCTAAGGTGGTCATGGGATTTGAATTTTGGGGTTATTATTACGTGTTTACATTTGCATGAGTGAGAATTGCATGGCGAGCGGGGAGCTGGCGGTGCCGAGCTGGGAGCCGTTGTTGAAGACGATGGAGTCTTGGGCGAGGAAGATGTTGCGGTAGTGGTTGCTGTAGTAGCGCATGGTCAACGGGCGATGGGCTTCGGAAGGCGCCTGGATGAAGAGGAAGAATCGACCGAGGGGGTCGGGGTGGGCCAGAGAGAGGCACTCGTCTCCGCAGAAGGTGGCGATGAGGTCGGCGCTGTCGATTGCGACGGGCACGATGACGGAAGTGTCAGTCACCCCCAGTTGTGCCACCGTTACCACGGCTGTCATGCTGTGGTCGAGATCGTCGTAGGTGGAGTCGACGGCCCAGGCGGGGGTGGCTACGTCTCCGTATGGTGTGGCGGCCGGGGTGGCGCTACCCTCCTTGCTGCAGGAGACGAGCAGCAGGGGCAGCAGGAGGGCGAGGAGGAATATTTTTTTCATTTCTTGATGAGTTTGATGGTTTGTAATGTACCGTCGACGACGGCTGTGGCGAAATAGACTCCGGCGGGGAGGTTGGTGGGCGGTATCCAGCGCGAGGTATTGTTGGCCTGGAACTGTGCCACCGTTACACCGTCGATGTTGCGGATGGTGATGATGGTTGGCGTGGTGCCTGCCAAAGAGAAGTCCACATGGTGGGTGAAGAGGGTGGGGTAGGCGGCGAAGAGGGCCTCCGGGGCTGGCTTGGTGCTCAGCATCAGGGGCTGGGCGAGGCTGCCAGAGTGGCTGTCGGCGCGACTCTGCAAAGGCTGGCTGGAGTAGAGACGCTGGTTGCCGGCGCTGAAGGTGACATCGCCTGCGAGGTCGGTGCCGAGGGTGAAGAAGAAGAGCGTATCGTTGCCTGCCACAGTGGCTTGGGCAGTGCCGACCAGCTGGCCGCCCACATAGGCACTCAGCGTTTCGCCGCAGAGGTCTCTGCTTTCCTCCGAGAGGGAGGCGACGACCGTCATGTTGGTTGCCGGACGTATCCCCGTTCCGTTTGTCGTCGGCAGGGTGTGGTGCGCCGCGAATGCGCTGTTCGTGGGATGGAAGGTGAAGTCCACCTCCGAGGAATCGGTGCGGAAGAAGAGGTAGCCCACTCCGGGAGTGAGGGTCTGCAGCGAACCTTCCCAGCGCTCGTTCTCCGAGAAGACGGCGAACAGGTTCTGCGACTTGATGATGTCGCCCACGCGGGCATGGTCGATGTAGTCGGCAAGGGCGTCGGTCAGGCTTTCGGTGGAGGTAAGCAGGCAGGGGAAGGGGTTCCAGCCGTGATGCAGCGTGATGGTGCGGTCGAGGTCGGTGCTCAGCTTGCGGCCGGCCACCTGAGTGAAAGAATGGGCGACGGCGGTACGCATCATGTACATGTGCTTGTAATTTACATTGTTCAAGCTACCCACCCACTGGTCGCCGTCCCATTCGACAAACTGGCGTGTGGCCACACTCTTCAGCTGGTCGTCCCGGTTCCAGGGTACGGAGCTGAAGAAAAGACTGTTCACATCGCCGTCCCGCTCGGGGATGATGTTGAAGGAAATCCAGTTCCAGCCCTCACTGAGGCTCAAATGCTGCACCTCGTTGGCGGTGGTGGAGAGTGTTACGGGGGCCGAGGGTGGTAGGCCCAGGGTGGTGTCGGTGTGGAAGGCGACGTTGCCGACCGAGGGACTGAGGGGGTAGATGCGGCCTGTGGCAGCCTGCCATAGACGGAAGCCGACGGTTTCTCCGTCGAGGGCCTCGTTACCGTGAATGGTGAGGTAGAGATAGCTTGTGTTGGCGTCGGCGTTGAAGTCGACGTTGGCCAGTCCCGCGACCTCGCCCCCGATTATCGCCGCCACCATATCGCGCGGGTCGCTGTCGTAGACGCCGTCCACTATCACCTGTCCGCGCAGTGTCATCTGTCGGTCGTAGCGCTGGGGGTTGTCGTCAGTCCAGGGGCAGAGACTCTTCACCTCGACCATGATTTTCAAGGGCTCGGAGAGACCGTTTTCGTCGGTGAGGTAGATGATTTCGGAATATATGCCTACAGGCAGGGAAGGAGCAAGCGTGAGACGGACGGGGACGACTTCCTGGGGGTTGATGGAGCCGTAAGACTGGCTGGCATGCAGCCAGTCGGGGAGGCCGTCGATGGTGTATTGGTGGCGCTGGCCGCTGATGTTGTTGATGTCGGCAGAGAGGACGTAGTTGTCGTCTTCGTTTTCGTAGAGCACACCCTCCAAACGATCGGTGTTCCAGGTGAGCACGTTCTTGTTGACATAGACCTGCCACATGGTGGGACTGATGGTGCGGTTGCCGTTGAGGTCCTCTACGTTGCGGACGGTGATGAAGATATTGTTTTTGTTGATTTCGCGGTCGGGCATGTTGAGGTTGATGAGAAGCTGGTCCTGGTTGTAGCTCCAGTCGAAGCGCATCTTGGAGAGCAGACCGCGCTGGCGGATGGGGGGAATGTCGGAGTCGGTGGCGAAGAGCGCGGCCAGCGTGTCCTGCGAGGGGGAGAGAATCAAACGCTGTATCTTTTCCACCACTGTTCCGTCGGAGGCTTTGAAGATGCGGCGGTTGTTGACTGAGAAGCGCTCTTCGAGGATTCCGTTGCTGTTTTCCTGCTGTTCGCTGAAGGGGAGGAATGCCACGAGTCCCATCTCGTCGCCGTAGGGTGCCAGGTTGTCGAAGGCTTCGACGAGGCTTTGGGGCAGTGCTTGCTCGAAGAGGGCGACCTCGTCCAGAGTGCCACGCAGGGGTGTACGTCCGTGTGCGCCGCCGAGGAGCATGACGCCGCTGAGTCCGCCAAGGGAGTCTGTGGCGAAGGTGTTTGTGAGGTTGCCGTCGACAAATATGGCGCCGTTGTTCAATGTCCTGTTCACGGTGAGGACGTAGTGGTGCCAGGTACCGTCGTTGAAGGAACCGGAAGCCTGATGGGTCATGTTGCCGTTGCGGAAAGTCAGACGATTGTTCTCGATGGCCACAAGGCATCCGTCCCATCCGGCTGTGCCCATGTAGCCCCGAGGGGTCCAGCCTGCGGAGAAGAGCGGAGCGTTGCTCTCTGTTGTCCGGAACCAGAACATCAGCGTGTAGTCCTGAATGTTGGAGCGGGACAGTATGTTTTGGTCGAGGGTGACGGGGGTGCTTCCGTCGAGGTGGAGAGCGTAGCCTTCAGGAGTGTCCCAAGAGAAGCCGTGGAGTGTCAGCGTGGAGCCCGATGCACGGTCGCGGCAGATGCTGCCGCGGCCCTCGTTCATGGGGTAGTAGGCTGCCAGCTTGCGTTCGTAGCCCGTCAGGCGGCGCTGGTGCGTCTCCGCTATCTCCGCCTGCGAGAGGGCTTTGATCCATACGCGAGCTTCGAGCATATTGCCATTGAAACCGTGTCCGAAGACCAGTGGTGCCGACTGCGAGGAGAGGTTTGCCAGGTCTGCCTCGGGGTTGCCCGACGTTGTGTCGGTCAGCTCCTCGGTGCCGGCGAAGAAGCGCACACGCTGCTGGTCGAGGTCGACGACAGCTACCATGCGGCGGAAGTCGGTCAGGGGCTCCATGGGCAGCGAATAGTAATAATGCTCTCCGGCGTACAGGTACATGCGGCACGCCGTGCCGTCGGGCGTCAGGCCGAAAGAGATGCCGCCAGTGGGGGAGGTGTGGCCGAAGAGCTCCTGTTCGGAGTCGATGGTGGGCGACTGCGGTTTGGCCATGAGGTCGATGGTGAACGATTTGTCGGCCAGCAGGCGTGTCACCGCGCTGGAGGCTCCACACGATGGGGTGCCGTCGAAATGGAGCGACGTTGAGGAGACAATGCCTGTGTGGGTGGTGACGCCTAGAATTTGGAAGTTGTTGTCCTCGTCGAGGTAGTTGCCGGCGATGGGCTCGTTGAAGCGCAGCTTGATGTTGTCCGCCACACCGAGGATGCCGTAGGCGGGTTCGGGTTGGCCGAAGACGTGCGGGGGGCGTGTATCCTTGATGCCTGTCAGGACGGGCGAAGCCTTGGTGATGAAGCCGCTGCCATGACGGCAGAAACTGACGGCGCGTAGGTCGTAGTGCTGCTCGATGGGGTCGCGTTCGCCATAGAAGTGCACGTTGTCTATGCGACCGCCGGTAATCATGGCCTTGTTGCCACTGGCAGCAGCGTAGCGGGCACTGTCGGCATAGAAGGAACAGAGCGTTACCCACTGGTCAATGCTGTGCGAAGAAAGTTTGTATTGGAGCTCGATGTGGTCGAACCCCCTATAGTTGACGTCGAAGTCCTTGATTGAAACCGGCAGGTAGTACCCTGTCGAGTCCTGGGGCGACAACGTGTTCAGCACCCAATTGTCGTGCGGCAGGTCCAACGATACATCGCAGGCCACCGGCATGAAGTGCACCGAGAACTGGGCACGTCCTTTGTTGGTGCTTATGCAGCTGGACGACAATTCGATGACGAGGTCTTCAAAATCGTAGCCTTCACCGGCATAAACCTCCATGGTTTTGGTGATGACCTGGTTGCCCTGAATATTGAATGTGCGTCCGTCGGTCAGCGGCATGCCGTCGATGTAGATGCGGGCACCATGGGGGTTGGACGGCTCGTTGAGTTTCAATTTGAAAGAGATGGGGGCGTCGACGCCGAGGCCGGCGGTGGCTTCCGTTTCGTTGTAAAGGCGGAGGGTGAACACGGCGGGACGGTCAGCGGGCACATTGCTGCGTTCGTGCACGTCGATGTCCACTTTCGGGTTCTCCAGTCTCAGGGTTCCTGCCGAGATGGGCATTTTGGGACGGTAGAATTCTGTGCTGTCGGCCACCTCGCAGGGACACCTGCTGGCTCCGCCGCGCAGGTAGTAGACCAGCGAACCATAGAGATAGTCGTCGCCGTCGTAGTCGTTTCCTTCGCTCACGAAGTCGCGTGTTGCCTCCGAATTTTGGTTGAATGCAAACTCACTGGCACTCTTTTTCAGCCGGTAGATGCTGAGGTCCATATTGCCGTAGAGGTCGGGCGCGAGGGTGTAGCCTATGGTGCGGCTGTGGGAGGTGCTCTCCTCTGGGTCGCGGCCGAAGTTGACGTCAATGATGGGTTTAAGACTGAACTTCGTTGCGCTCCCGGGGGCGTTCAGTGCCACATAAAGCGGATTCGCCGTCCCGTCTTGTACGGAGTTGAACGCCTTGGTGATGAGGTTGCCTATGCTCTTGCCAAAGGCACCCACCAGGCTCGCAAGATTGCTTGTCCCCAGTGTCGCTCCGGGGTAGTCACAATAGATGTGGAAGGCATCGCTGTACGTATAGCTTTCGCTGCGGCTCACGGTGGCTCCGCTGCCGATGGAGTAGGTGGCAATGGAGTCGTGCTGGTGTTGGTGAATGGCGGCGACTTTCTCAGCCTCGTTTTGGAGGAGTATTTTGTACCAGTCGGCGATGGTGTGGTTGAGGCTGGCGACCTGATCGACGAAGTATGCGTCGCTGCCTTCGGGCTTCATGGGGAGGTAGTTGACGGCCCAGTCTTGGTCCTCTGGTGCAACGGGGCTCCAGTAGACCTGAGAGCCGCGGGCGTTGGCGACGGATTGGGCAGTGGCGCTGTCGCAGGTGAGCAGGAGCGCGTCGCGCTGTTGGAGGAGTTGTGGGATGAGGTTGTCGCGGATGTAGGTGTGGGTGTAGGCGAATGTGGCGGCGAGGTAGGGGCCGGTTTCGAGTTCGCTACTGACGACGAGGTAGTAGCGTTTCCCTGCCGTGTCAATGCCCTCGCCAACAGTCTGTAGGCTACCGTTGGCACTATGTCCGCCGAGAGCTGCGTAGGTCAGCGAGTCGAGGGGTTGCACGGCATCCGAGCGGCGGAAATAGACGTTTTGGACGGCGCCGATGTAGACATCCGCGTCTTGCCCCACCATGTAGGGACTGGAACTGGTGCTGATACGCTCATTGGTTCGGAAGGTGTATTTGCCCACATGCTTGTAGTTGTAGCTGCTTTTGATGGGAAGGGTGAAAGTGTAGGTGGAGGAAAAATCCATGTTCTGGCCGGCGACGACGCCTGCTCCAAGGCCGGTCCAGGCTCCCATGAAGGTCTGGGCCTGGGTGCCGAGGGTGAGCCCGAATTCGAGGCCGAACTTGAAGTTAAAGGTGTAGGTGTAGGAGTAGGAATACTCGGTGCCGCTTTCGATGTAGGCGGAGGATGTGCTCCCCGGCGGGTCGCGGAGGACGTCAAGGAGCTGTATGTTGCCGTGGGTGGAGGAGACGGCATTGGAAGCGGTGGTACGGTGGCCGGTGACATACCCCCGCACGGCCTGCAGCTGGACGTATTCTCCATCGCTTTCTACGGAGAGGTCGATGATGCGCTGGGAGTTGGTGTCGCTGCGAACGAAAGAGAGGTAGTCGATGGGGAGGGTGAATTCCGCACTGCCGAGGGTGTCGAGTTGCATGACGACGATGTCTGTATTGCGGTGGGAGTTCTCGTGCATGCCGTTGTAGATTTTGAGGGTACCGCCTTTGATGCGCACTTGGTCGGGGGTGGCGTTGGGGTCGTTGTTGTAGTAGTAGTCCTCGTGGGCGTAGGCGCAGAAGCTGTAGTTGCCGCTTTGGAAGACGGGTGCACCGAAGAGGTAGTGGCAGGAACCGTCGGGGAGGGGGGTGGCAACGGGGACGTGGACGGTTTCGTTGGTGATGGTCTGGCGGGCGATGGAGGTTTCGCCGAAGTAGTCCAGCTCGACGCCGAAGCGGAGCTGGCGGCAGGTAATGGATATGGGGGCACGGTAGGTGAGTTTGTACTGTGCATTGCTGGTGGCATATCTCCCGATGAATCCATCGGGGGTATGGACCCCTTGGAATACGGTGTCTTGCCGTGTGGCGGCATCGCTGAGGTCGAGCACCTGGCTGGTACGGTCGGGAGGAAAGAGGGTGGCGTAGCCTGTGGCTGTGGCCTGGGTGATTTTCCAGCGTACGGGGAAGAGGTCGGCACAGAATTCTCCGGTGAGGGGGTCGGGTTCGATGACGATGCGCTTTTGCTGGTAGTGAACAAGTGTGGTGCCGACGGTGTCTGTACGGAGGAGGGGGTTGGAGGCGGAGGAGTAGACTGCCTGGTGGGGTACGGAGAATTCGAGGGTGTCCTTGGTGAGGTCGCTGGGGATGCGGACGACATGGCTGATGTTGTCGCCTTCGAGTTCGAGCACGAGTCTCAGGTTGTCGCCGAGGTTGTTGCGCGAGAGGCCGAGACCTAGGGGTTGGTTGGCCTGGTCGAGGCCTCCGGCGACACGGCCGGCGACGCGCACCTTGGTGCGGTCCCAAAGGCGGACGCCGTCGAGCGGGGCGGAGAGGGTGAGGAGGTTGGTGTCGGCGATGCGCACGTAGCCGTCGCCGACGAAGGTGTGCCCATCCTTGACGACTTGGAGGGTGAAGGGACTGCCACTGGGGACCTGGATGTCGAAGTTGCCGGATGCATCGGTTCTGACGAGTCCGCCGGAATAGCGCATGAGGGTGCCGTTGAGGCGGAGGTTGGCGTCGCGCACAGGCACGGAACTGTTTTCGAAGAGGACACGTCCCGTGAGGCGCACGGCGCTGATGTTTTCGAAGTCGATGCCTTGGGTGAGGCATCGTTGGAGCGAGAGGCTGACGGTGGCGGAGGGCGAAGAGGTTCCCTGGTAGTGGAATTCGGCGGTCTGGGAGGTGGGAGTGATGGAGTATTCCATTGAGCCCGCATAGGGGAGGCTGTCGAAGAGGTAGGCTCCGGTGGAGTCGGTGACGACGATCTGCACGGTGGCGCCGTCGGAGGTTCGTGTCGCGGTGACGGTGATGCCGGGGCATCCCGTTCCACCGGCATAGTGGACACGGCCGGCGATGCGGCCATAGGGTGAACGCGACCCGGTGGTCACGCGGCTGCTGCTGATGGTGTTCCCTTCGCAGGAGTAGACCATGGTGACGCGGTATTGCCACAGGGGGCTGATGAGGGGGTCGGCGTCGCGGTCGATCCAGAAGCTGTTGCGAGTGCGTCCCAGTTCTGTCCAGGCGGCGTTGGTGTCGCTCTCGGGTCGTGCTTCGACGATGAATTCGCCCACACCGCCGTCGGTGACGCCCCATGTGATTCGCACGTATTCAGGACTCTCTTCCCGGGAGGCAGTGAGGGTGGTGAGGTTGGCGGCATTGGTGAAGTAGGGCTCATCGCCAACGGCATGCGTTATTTCCCACGGTCCCAGGGAGCCATTGTAAAGGTAGTGGAGGGGAAGCGTGGCACCAACGGTGTCGAAGAGGAAGGCATAGGAGTAGTGTATGCATGGACTGGTGACTTCGTCGGTGATGGTCAGGGTGGGGAACTGGTGATAGTAGGTGTCGAAGTCGGGCGCACAGCGGATGCGGTCGAGGGCGGCACGGATGGAGTCGGCAGGGACTTGGATGCGGATGGTGTCGCCGGTTTCGTGCATAATCTTGAGGATGTAGAGCTTGGCGCCATCGTCCCAGTAGCTGGAAGTGGCTCTGGGTGAGGTGTTGTAGTTGGAGTTGAACATCGACAAGGTGATGTGCACCTGGTGGTTGGCGTCGAAGTCGTCGTCGGTGCGGAAGAAGGTTGTGGAGTCGTATTGGAAGTAGGGCAGGGAGGCCGTGGCATCGAAGAACGCGCTGGCGGCGTAGGGATGTCCGTCCCAGCCCCAGGGGGCCGAGGAGGTGCGGCGCAGGCGGTAGTAGACGGTGCTTCCTCCCAGGGGGTTGGTCCAGGCGGCGCGCGAGGAGTCGATGTAGGTGTATGTGGTCTCGCTTACGGCGCTGTCGGGCCACTCGATGGGTAGAAGCTCGATGGTCTGTGCATCGCTGAAGTCGCTACGGTAGGCCCGCTGGATTTCGAACATGTCGTTCTGCACAATATCCTGCTCCCCAGGATGGCGCAGCTTCCAGGAGAGGGTTTTGTAGCGGTTGTCGCAGTAGGTGTGTGTGGTGTCGCCCACGCGGGTGTATCTGTAGTTGGCCACGGAAAAGTCGTGGATGCGGTGGTAGGCGGGAATATTGACCTTGTTGGACACGGTCCACTGGCGGACTTCGGTGCTGTCGGTCGACGCAGAGCTCCGCACCAGCATGTAAATCCTGAATCCGGGGCGGACGGTGTCCTCGCTCTGAACATAGAGCATGCCGCTCTGCTCGGTGCAGGGAATACGCGTCGTATTCCAAGAGGTGTGATACAAATAGGGCTGCTGGAAGGAGACGTAGGGCACTGCGAGGAGTCCGCAGGCCGTCGCGGTGCCCTCGGCGGAGGAATAGAAGACGGGGTCGACGAGCTGGGGCTGGACATCGGCGGTGCCGATGTTGCTGAAGGTGGCGAGGCTGTAGGTGATGTTATGGTAGCGGCTGTCGCCCTGGTTCCAGTCATATCTTTCATAGACAGAGGTTTGAACTCCCACGCTGAAGGTCACCTCGTGCATGTCCTCGGCGGGGTACCAGTCGAACTCGAGCGTGGTCAACCCTGAGTTGTTTGTTAACCACAGTAGGTGGGACCCCTCGCCAAACGAGGGATGGGTGCCGTCGCGGTCGGAGGTTATGACGACAAAGCCCGACATTACGGTGACGGTACCATTGATGAAGGAACCGGCACGGAAGTCCACAATCGTATGTCGCTCCGTTTCGCCGTTCTTCTGGTACCACACGTTGCCGGTGCCTGTGGCATAGTCGGCACCGCCACGGTCTTCCTGGAATATGGGAACCTTGAAGTGGATTTTGTCTCTGCCCCTCAAGGCGGCATCGTAGTAGTTGGCATCGGTCAGGTGGTTGTTGAATGCACCGGCCGAATATGGCAGCATCGCCATGAACAGCAGCAGTACGGATGCAATTCGTAAAGGAAGTTTCGTTCTGTAGTCCTTCCGGCAGCCCGTCCAAGCGCGCAGGCTGCCCAAAAACGCTTTTGTCAAAAGTGGTTGGTTTCCCATATAATGATTGAATTCTTTAGGATAGAGTATCCTGTTTCCCTATTTTTATTTTTTGTTTTTCATTATTGAAATTGCATGCAAAAATAGCAAAAAAAAACGACATATTTTTACCTGAAAAAACGAAATTTTTAATTCGTTGATACACAGTAGCCTTAACCTATCATCTTCTTCCCATCTTCTTACCACCTTTTTACCCTCTTCATACCTTCTTTTTCGGGAGAAGAATTTGGTAGGTCCGGGGAGGGAACGGAGGGGGATGACAGGACTGCCATTTTGTCAGTCTGTGCAATTTTTTTTCTGTTGTTTGCATTTTTTATTGTACTTTTGCAAAAAATATGGAGTGGGGGAGAGTGCTGTGTTCAGTGTTTGGTTTTCAGTGTTTAGTGTCTAGTTTTCAGTGTTTGGTTTTCAGTGGGGAGTTTGAATAATGTATTTTTAATAATTAAAATTAATAAACAAATGATGAAACGTTTTTACATTTTTTTGCTGGCTGCTGCCATGCTGGTGCCTGCTTTTGCAACGGCACAGACTACCAGTACCGAACTGACCAACCTCGTGGTCTTTGTGCGCTTTGCCGACGACGAGGAGATTGACCACCCCTTCGACTCCATCGACGCCATGTTCAACTCGCGTCAGGAGGGCTACTACAGCGTGTACAACTACTACGATGCCATGACCTACGGCCGCATCCACTACAACACCGTCTACACCTCCAACGTGCAGAACGGCGTCATCGTCTCCTACCGCGACACCCTGCCGCGCGGCGCTTACCAGCCGTGGAGCGAGACGAACCCCATCGGATACCAGTTTGAGATCCCCTTTATGGGCGTCTGCATGTTCGAGGCGCAGTTGCTGGCACGCATACTGGACTATGTGGATTCCCTGCACCTGGTGCCTGACAGCGTGGTGCTGGACGGCAACGGCGACGGGTTTATCGACAACGTGAGCTTTGTCGTCAAGGGGGGTGTCGGCGAGTGGGCGTCGCTGCTATGGCCCCACATGGAGTATTTCCCGCACGACTCCATCGACCATCCCGTCACCGTCAACGGTGTGCGCCCCAACACGTTCAACTTTGAGTTCGAGGGTGCCGGCGAGGACTATTTCAACACTGGCGTCTTCTGCCACGAGATGGGGCACTCGCTGGGACTGCCGGACTTGTACCATTATGTTAACTACCACGATGTGTTGCCTGGTGGCTATTGGGACATCATGAGCACCAATGCTCTCGGTCCCAACCATACGGCTGCCATCTACAAGCACAAGATTCTCCATGTCTGCGACGCCCCCGTCGAGATTACCGCCGACGGCGACTACACGCTGCTCAGCGTGGGCAGCAGTCCTTCGCGCAATTGCTACTATATCCGCTCGTCGGAGGACACGAACCAATGGTTCACCTTCGAGTACCGCAACAACGAAGACCCCTTCGAGCAGGGGCTTATGGGCAGCGGACTGCTGGCGGCACGCTGGGTGGACAGCATACCGCTGGACTACAGCGGGAGCTTCGCCAATGCTTTCTTCGACGGCGGCGACCGTGTGCACCAGTATTGGATTTTCCGACCGGGTAGCGAGAACGACACCGTGCAAGGCTCTGTGTTCTTTGCCAACTTTGGCCAGTCGGGGAATGGCACCTCCTTCGGCCCGTCGACCAACCCCCATCCCTACCGCACCGACGGCACACCGGAGACCAGCTTTGAGATTACCAATATCTACGACCATGGCGACTCGCTGACCTTCCACGTCCACTTCCTTTCACCCAACGGCATCGGCAACGAGCCGATGGTCGACAATGTCAAGGTCTACGCCCAGGATGGCAACATCATGGTTCTCGGCGCCGACGGCGAGCAGGTGCAGGTCTTCGACGTCATGGGCCGCCGCGTGGCCCCGCGCGGCCTGCGCTCGGGCGTCTACGTCGTCAAAGTCGGCGACCGCGCGGCCCGCAAGGTTGTGGTTGCAAGATAGGCCAGTCACCCTCTGACTGCCATTTTGTCAGCATCCGTGTCAGTCTCGGCAGACTGGCACGGATGTTGTTATTATGAGGGTGTGAAAGTTCAATCAGAACGAAAAGAACAAAAAGAATTTCTGATGGTTCTGAAAGTTCTGATTGAGATAAAAAAAAGCAAACAAAAAAAGAAAGGAAAACAATATGAGCAAAATCATCGGAATCGACCTCGGCACAACCAACAGCTGTGTGAGCGTCATGGAAGGTAACGAACCCGTAGTTATCGCAAACAGCGAGGGCAACCGCACCACCCCCAGCGTGGTGGGCTTCCTCGAGAATGGCGACCGCAAGGTGGGCGACCCCGCCAAGCGTCAGGCCATCACCAACCCCCACAACACCGTCTACAGCATCAAGCGCTTCATGGGCGAGACCTACGACCAGGTGACCAAGGAGATTGAGGCTGTGCCCTACAAGGTGGTGCGCGGCAACAACAACACCCCCTGCGTCGAAATCAACGGCCGCCAGTACACCCCGCAGGAGATCAGCGCCATCGTGCTGCAGAAGATGAAGAAGACCGCCGAGGACTACCTGGGTCAGGAAGTCACCGAGGCCGTCATCACCGTCCCCGCCTACTTCAACGACAGCCAGCGTCAGGCCACCAAGGAGGCCGGCGAGATTGCAGGCTT
>Ga0256405_10002963_pt1 | contig 36715 bp, 33 predicted proteins | sample RumenRJG_02DNA_FD_189096 | JGI IMG/M metagenome (GOLD analysis project Ga0256405, IMG submission 189096) | Bovine rumen microbial communities from Lethbridge, Alberta, Canada - RJG_02 | ecosystem: Host-associated > Mammals > Digestive system > Stomach > Rumen | place: Canada: Alberta...
TTCCCAGAAAAGACCTCCCGGATGATACGGCAAGGCACATGTCCAGCATCATCCAGCTTTTGCCTGACTTGGGAGCGCCGGCTATCAGCGTCAGGCCCTGCGGGATCATATCCTCTATGATCATCTCTGCCTTTGCAGGATCCAGCGGCTGATAGAACAGCTCCTCCGCACTAATTAGTTTGAAAGCCATAATAATACCTCCTGTTGTTTTGGCTCCTGTGGTCTCTTCGAATGACGATGATGACGATTGTGACGGTCATTTTGCCCAGGGCAAAAGCATCGTCATCTGCGTCATGACCGTCACTGCCGGCTTTCAGACCACGAAAAAAAGCCGGCATACACAGCCGTTTCTCTGCACAACAAAATAGGTGTGCTTGAAACAACTATGTATGCCGACTCTGTATTTTCAGAATCAGGGGGATCAGATCAGTATCAAATGAAGGATCTGATCCCCGATAGTATCTTGACGTATCATGTGCGGAGTATTCGCAGCGCTCCGTCCGCTTCCCGGGCCATCCCGGGTCTGTCATCAGGCGAGAGGTTGCTGGGCTCTCTCATGGGAATCGAACTCCCCCGAAGGATCTCCACGGGCCGCCCCGCACCTTAGTGCTGCCGGACGGAAGTATCATTGTCCGCTTCGCTGGTCATGGCACAATTGCAGGTGCAACCTGCCTTTTGGATCCTCATTGCGTTTCTCGCTCCCCTGAACACAGGATCATGGCGCGCCGGTCATCGCATGCTCGCAGTCAAAACGAAAGTACCTGATGAAGGGATATTCAATTGTCAAAGTGCATTCCGTTCGTTATTGAACGGTTGTTCTGAGGCCATACTAGCAGTTCAGAAATGAACTGTCAATACATTTTCGCAAAAAATATTTCATTTTTGAACGGTTTTTGTTAAAATGGAGAAAAATATAGACCTGGAGGGTAAGAAATGCTGTTTTTAGGATATTCAACAGGTATGAGAATACGTTATTTCCGGAAGAAGGCAGGTCTGACGCAGAAGGAACTGGCGGAGAAGATCGGCCTGAGTGACTCCGCGCTTAGGAACTATGAACTGGGTAATCGCAAACCGGACAGGGACACACTGACCTGTATCGCAGATGCGCTGCAGGTCAGCTATTATGCGCTGTCTATGTATGACATGTCAGAAATCAATCGGACGCTGCACTTCCTCTTTGAAATGGAGGAGATGTATCAGCTGAAGCCTGATGTGATCGATGGAGAACTGGTGCTCAGGTTTGATACTAAGAGGCTCAGGGAACTGATTGGCGACGATCCTTTCACCAGTGAGGAGCCGAAGCTGACAGAAGCAGAAAAACAGGAACTGAATGAACTTTTCGAAAAGATACCGGCACCCGCAGCTGCGATCGATCTGGAGAACAATATCGGGAACTGGTATGATGCATATACTGATTACCAGGAAGGACTGATCGATCAGGATACGTATGAGGACTGGAAATTCAAATATCCGGCCTTTGCAGGATTCGATGAGAACGACGTTGCCGTGATCTTTGATGAGAATCAGTCGCTGGTCCCACTCGATTTGTCAGAAGAAGAGCAAGAAGCGATATGGGGAGAATATGAAGGGGACGAAGAGGATGAGGAATAAATGAGAACACGAGATTTTTCGTGTAGCAAAAAGTGTCAACACTGGTGACACAATTCCTATAATCAGAAAAGATTATGAAAGGATTCGAGTATGAAAGAACTGGGGAATAATTCATTTGAAGAAGTAATACAAATTATTGAGACATCCCGCTCTAAGGCGTATCAGAAGGTAAATGAAGAACTGATTTTGATGTATCAGAGAATCGGGAAATATCTATCTGATCATTCGCAGAATGCGTCATACGGTGACTCTTACATCGACTCTCTGTCAAAGCACATACAAGAGCGTTTTCCGGGCATCAAAGGCTTTACCCGCAGAGGCTTATATCGCATGAAGCAGTTCTACGAGTTATATGCTGACAATGACATTGTGTCACCACTGGTGACACAATTGAGTGGGAATAGGACAAAAACTCCAGAACCGTTGAAATTTCGTAAGCGCACAATAACCGGGTGCCTTTAATATCCGGATCCTCAGTGAGATAATTTAGAGTAGGTTGGACTGATTTAGAATGCTAATTTACTCCAAGCAAGTCTAAAAAGGTCTAACTCTAAGGAGGTCTCACTTATGGATAAAGTTAAAGCGGTTAAGGCGCAGCTCCGGCTTCAGCAATGGGCTGAGCGCATATCTGAATGTCAGGCCAGTTCCATGACCGTTGTGGCATGGTGCGAGGCACATGACATCAATGTCAAAACATATTACTACTGGCTCCGCAAGGTTCGCGAAGCTACAGTAGAGAACCTTCCGGTAAGTGCCATGCACATGCCGGCTGAGGCTCACCAGGAGCCTGCTCACTTCAAAAAACTTGAAGTTCAGTCTCCACTGCCTGGAATGCAGGCAGCCGTAATAATACATCTTCCTCAGGCTATCGTTGAAGTTACCAGCGGCACAGACCAGCAAACTGTGGAGGCAGTGCTCATGGCACTGAAATCAGTATGCTAGGCGACATCTCTGTAGCCAAGGAAATATATATAGCATGTGGGTATATCGACATGCGTAAGTCCATAGACGGTCTTGCTACACTTGTACAGGAACATTTCCAGATGGATCCGTTTGCACCGGCACTGTATATCTTCTGCGGAAGAAAGTGTGACCGGATCAAAGCCCTGCTTTGGGAAGGCGATGGATTTCTCCTTCTATACAAGCGACTTGAAAGCGGCAAGTTCCAATGGCCTCGTAATGAAGACGAGCTAAGACCAATCACATGGCAACAGTTTCGATGGTTAATGGAAGGCCTGAAACCTGAGCAAAAACTTGCAATTAAACCCGCAAAAATCGGCGCAATATTTTAGGAATACAAACGGCGAAAACCCTTGGTATTACTGGATTTTGAGCCATTTTTATGGTACAATATCTTTAGTTAAAAGCTAAGAAAAAGGACCGTAAAATGACTGCAAATGAAGCCCGAATAAGGGAACTTGAGAGTGAAATCACTAAGCGTGACAATACAATTCTCATGCAGCAAAATTCCATAAATGACCTGAAACGCCAGGTAGACAACCTTACTGAGATTCTCATACAGATGCGCCACGACAAATTCGGACCATCCAGTGAGCAAACAGTCAAGGCTGACGATGGTAGCCAGCAGGTGTCAATCTTCAACGAAGTTGAAGTGGAAGCTGACTCTACTGTACAGGAGCCATTTAAGCGTAATGCTAAAGGTGACATTGCTCCTCGTAAAAAGCGGGTTCGCAATGAGATGATTATCGGCGACATCCCTACGGAGGAAATAGTTTTAAGCCTTGATGAGAGTAAACTTGTATGTGAAGTCTGTAACGGTAAGCTTAAGCCTATCGGCAGAGAAGTTGTACGGCAGGAACTTCAGTACATACCTTCACAACTCAAGCTGGTTAAGTATGTTAGAGAAGCGTATGAATGTCCTGCCTGCAAGCATACAGACAATCCTTACATCATTAAAACTGTAGCACCTACATCACTGATGAATCATTCACTGGCATCGCCAAGCTCTGTAGCTCATGTGATGTACCAGAAATATATGCAAGGCATTCCACTCTATCGCCAGGAAAAAGACTGGGAGAGAATGGGCATCTTGCTCTCAAGAGCCACCATGGCCAACTGGGTCATACGGTGTGCTGAGGACTATCTTATGCCGGTAACGGATTACCTGCGAAGGAAGCTCCTCGCCCGAGATATCGTCCATGCGGACGAAACACCGGTCCAGGTCCTCAAAGAGGACGGCAAGAAGCCACAGACCAAATCGTACATGTGGGTTTACAGAACAGGAAACGATGGTAAGGAACCAATAATCCTGTTCGACTACCATCCTTCAAGAAGTGGTGACAATGCAGCCACGTACCTGAAGGATTTCAAGGGCTATGTTCACTCCGATGGATATTCCGGATACAACAAGCTCACAGAAGTCACCCGTTGCGGGTGTTGGGCACACCTCAGACGAAAGTTTGTGGAAGCCATTCCGCCAGGTAAAGAGGCGGAGCTACGCGGATCGTTTGCAGTAACCGGAAAGGAATACTGCGACAAACTGTTCGCAATTGAAGATGATCTAAAGGCTCTTAGTCCTGAAGATAGATACACCCAGCGTCTTGACCGTGAGAAACCGGTTCTCGAGGCTTTTTGGGCGTGGCTTGAAACAGTTAATCCAATTCGCGGATCCAAACTCGCTAAAGCTGTAAGCTATGCTCAGAATCAGAAGCCATTTATGGAGAACTATCTTCTTGATGGAAGATGTTCATTGTCAAACAACGCAGCTGAAAATGCCATAAGACCATTCGTAACCGGCCGGAAGAACTGGCTATTCGCAGATACGCCTAAAGGTGCAGATGCATCAGCCACAGTCTACAGCCTTATTGAAACGGCTAAGGCAAACGGACTTGATGTATTCTCATACCTGCAGGAACTGCTGGCGAATATGACCGATTGGGATCACACAGATGAATATCTGGAGGATCTCATGCCATGGTCAGAGTTTTCCAGAAGCCAATGCTGCATATGAGCTTTCGTTTAATTGTATCTATTCAGGGCGGTGTCCACTAGGCACCATCTTTTTAAGCGCTTACGAAATTTCAACGGTTCTTTTGCTTTGTGCCGCTTTGAGTTCAAGAGCTTTATATGCTCTTTCATATATGTCTTTACTGATTTCTCTATTTGCAATTTTGCGTTCGATGCAGAACTGAAGGGCTTCCACCATGATGGAAAGCAGCTCCAATGTAAATTGCACTTCAGCGAGGTGCTCGATTTCTGATTCCTCGACAACATAATTTGGGTTTTGATGGAGAAAGACTTGGAAGAGGCGGTTTCCTTTTATAGGAGGTGATGTTGTGATTCGTTGTGATGGACGCAAGGTATTGATTGCAGGAACAAGTCTTGATACTATACAGGACTTCGATGAGATTCTGGAAAAGTCCGATGGAAGCATGATCGCCCGGGGTGACATGGGCGTTGAAGTCGACTATGCCAGACTTCCCGGGATCCAGAAGTCGTTTATCGACAAGTGCAACCGCGCAGGCCTGCCGCTCAACGTTTCCGGAAACACGAACACGATAAAAGTCGAAACAGTATAACTATCACTATTTGTGATACAACGGATCACAGCGTTCATCGATTTCTTTGATTAAATCGAGAATTTCTGTTTTGGGATAAGAAAAGTTAGATTCAATCCAATTTATGAAGACGGAGTACATTCCTCCGCTATGATAGGCAATAAAATATTTCAGATAATCATTGAGCTCTGTAATACCCATCTCAAACATGACGATTTCTGTGAACTTCTCTTCAATGACAGAAGCGAGTTCGCTGCGGAAGAGCCTGTTCTTGGAAATCAGGGAGAAGTATTTAACAGCGGAGGCATTGTCCTTAAGGAAGTCCATCATAGCGGACATGGTCTCCCTGTAATTGTGGGAAGGTGATTCGTGAAACAGATTCTTGAAATCATTAAAAAACTCGAACTCAAACTGATTGTATAAATCATAAATATCTTCATAGTGATAATAGAATGCCATTCGGGAAACGCCAGCGGCTTCTGTGATTTTGCTCACCGTAATTGACTCCAGATTATTCTCAAGAAGACAATCCGCCAATGCGTCATTGATGGCTTTTTTTGTTCTGATCACTCTTTTGTCGGTCGCGTTCATACTCTTCTCCTCTCGCACCTATTATACCTTAAAGATTGCAATTTGATTAAGATAATCTTTCGCTGCGCAGAAAAACCTGTTTTCTTACAGTCAAAATGCGTTTTGTAAGTTAACTGACATGTGCGGCGAAATCTGTAAATTGAAGCTTCCGTTTTACTAAATTATACTTTATTTAGTTAAATCAGAAATTATTCTGGAGGTGAATTGAATGGAGAATACTGTAATCAAACAGGCAGATGCTGTTGTAGTCGGAGGAGGTGCAGCCGGCATAGTTGCTGCCTACAAGATGGCTAAAAAAGGATTAAAAGTCATCATGATGGATAAAGGATCCAGCATGCTGGATTCGGACTTTTCAAAGATCAGCGGATACATTGGATGTGACACCAAATATCAGAAAGCGAAAGGAATTACTATCGCGTCAAAGAAGAACATATTTGAGTATCTGACTAACTGGGCAAAGGGCGACGTAAATCCGAAACTCATCAGTTCGCTTCTGGATCATACACCGGAAGCCATCGAACTTCTGGAAGAAATGGGACTGACATATTCTTTCTATTCCGATTGGCTCGAATCCGACAAGAGAGAAATCTATGACAACGATCTGACATGGGCACCGCTGCATCTGATCAATGAATACGGTCCGGACAGAACAGAGCCGGTCACCAAATCACTGATTGAAGCTGGCGTTGACGTTATGTATAACTGCGCTGGAACGGATCTGATTATGGAAGATGGCAAGGTTGCTGGAGTAAAAGGCATCCTCAATGGTTCCGATCCGGTCATCGTTCATGCAAAAGCCGCATTCCTGGCAACCGGCGGATTCGGCAACAATAAGGAAATGATGAAAGCGGAATTCAATGGAGCACCTCTTGTTAACATGGGTTCGCCAAACAACACCGGTGACGGAATCCGCATGGCACTGGAAGCGGGAGCAGTCATGGAGCAGAGCACTGGTCTTGCCTGCAATGAAATCTGTGGCACAACCGATCGCCACGAAGGCGATATGTTCGATGCGGAATACCGCATGTACAATGATAATCTGGGATTTGCTCTCTATGGCGGTCTGGCGGTTGATTCATGCGGAGATCGTTTTATCAACGAAGAACATATGGCGGTTAATCCGCTTGCTTCCAACGGCATCCCAGCGCTGAGCGTAGGCCATATGTACGTGATTATGGATGGAGAATATTACGATGGATGCTGTGAGAAGGGGATTTATAAATACTTAGGATGCCCTGATTGGGACTACGGCAGTCACCTGTTTGTTCCTGTTCTGGACAGAGCTAAAGATCAGCTCGATGAGGCAATCCAGGAAGGCTGGGGCTGCAAAGCAGACACCCTTGCCGAAATCGGTGAACATTTCGGTTTGACAAATCTGGAAAAAACCGTTGCGGAGTATAACGCAATGTGTGAAGAGGGTGAAGACAAAGCCTACGGAAAGAGCGCGATTTTCCTTCGCCCAATCAAAGAAGGTTATGGCTATTACGCATTTGAATATGCAGGCGGATTCTGGTGCACGATGGGAGGAGTCAAGACAGACGCGACTCTCCGCGCACTGAACGCTGAAAATGAGCCAGTTCCTGGAATCTATATTGGCGGAATGGAAATGGGAAGCGCTTTTGGCAGAACGTACTATGACATTTCCGCAACAGGATCAGGTTTATCCATTGCATCCGGGGCGATTGCCGCAGATGCGATTGAGGAATATTTAAAGTAACGCAATTATTTTTCAGGAGGAGACAAGATGAATAGTGTAGTGGACACAAGCAGAGTTGACAAACTGCGTTGGGTCATGGTCATGGCCATGATTCTGGTAGGAATGACATCAGCTTATCTGAATGCCATTTCCGCCTATATTGGACCTTTCATGGAAAAAGGATGGGATCCAACCATTGTTGTAGTAGCTTTTTCCGTCATGACATTTATGAGCCTTCCGGGTTCCATTGTCGGCGGTGCCGTTAAGGCAAAATTCGGCAACAAATTAGTACTGAAGCTTGGTGGTCTGGGCTTCGCACTGACATGCGTAGCCACCACGTTTGTAACCGGCCCTTGGGGGTACGTTGTACTCATGGGTGGCGTGGCACCTTTCTTCGTTTATTGTGTATACGTAGTTCAGATGGCGAACGTCGGCGAATTGTTCCCGGACAAAAGAGGTATGGCAACGGGTATCTTCGTCGCTGGTATCGCGGTTGCATCAGCTCTTGTTCTGCCGCTGACAGAATGGATGACCAGAAATATGGACGCCATGATGACCATTGCCGTTTCCGGTATCGTATACGGCGGATTCACGCTGTTGATGGGCTTCATCATGATCGATGCACCTGCTAACTATAAGCCAAAAGGCTGGGAACCAAAGGAGTATGAAATCCTTGACGAATCCGTTGCAGCAGAAGGTACAGGAGTCGTTGATCTGAAATGGAACAAGGTGCTCATGAAGCCGTCCTTCTGGATGATCTTCATCGGATCTGTAGGACTTGGCATCATGTCTTCCGGGCTGTACAGTAACTTTATTGGAATGGCATCCAACCTGTTGAGCATCTCCGATGCAAAGGCTGCCTGGCTGTATTCCCTGTTTACACTGGTAACCGGAGCAAGCGGCATTGTAATTGGCTTGGTATCCGATAAACTTACAGGTCCGACAAAAGCGCTGGCGCTGGCATTTGTATTAACTACGGCAGCCATCGCATTGTTCTGTGGAGCTGGTGGCAACAGCCTTCCACTGTACATTGTATTCCTGGTAGTTGCAGGTATCGCTATGGGCTCCATACAGACACTTACCCCTCCAATCATCATGAATGCCTGGGGGAACAAGTATTTCGGCATTACCTATGGTATTATGCTGACAAGTATGACTGTAGCATCCTTCATAGGGGCACAGTTCTCAGTACGGTATAGTCCGGTTACCTTCCTGTGGATTGCAGCAGCATGTCTGTTAGCAGGTGGTGTTCTCATCTTCCTGGCAACATTTGTACTGAACAAGGAACTTGGAAAGAAAATATTCTAATATAAATGGAGGATCATCATTATGAAAAAAGTGATCAGTGACCAGCAACTGCGTCCATTCAGCCCAACAGAGGGTGTTGCGCCTGCCTTTATCGTGAAAGGCTCGCCAAGAGAAATGGGATATCAGTATGGCTGTCAGTTTGTTTCAAAACTAACCGATCTGTCCGTGGTTATTAAGGCATCTGTATTTGGTACACCTTTTACAACGGCCATGTACGGATTTGAACCGCCGCAGCCGGACAAAGCGAAGAAAGACATGCAGGCTCTGATGTACATCGCAGAGAAGTATTGTCCGCAATACATGGAGTGGATTTATGGAGTTCAAAGCGGATGCAAAGATCAGGGATTTGAAATCGAAATTGAAGATCTTATGATGGTTGCAACGTATCCCGATGAACGCTGGGCACGTCCAGGCGGCAAGTATCCGGAAGGTTTTGATGAAAACGCTTCCAATGAAGGATCCACCTCACCAAGACCTTACTGCAATGGTTTTGCTGCAGCAGGAGACGCGACAAAAGATGAAGCAGTATTTGTTGGCGTCAGCGGTTCTCCATCCGATGAGACACCGGACAGAGTCATGCTGATTGGATATAACGAAGATGGAAGCTTCTTCTCGACATTTGGAACCGTTAATAATCCGTTCGGACAAGCCGGAATCAGCAGCAAAGGTTTTGCCTTTGCAATGACTTCAAACACATCAGAAACGGCTTGCGACTGGGGAATGTCTCCGGAAATGGCTTGCTTCTACTTCGCCAGCCAGTGCGGTTCTGCTGCAGAATGCAGAGAGTGGTTGGAAAAAGTGCCAAGATCCTTCGCAACCGGAAACTTCCTGTTTGCTGATACAGAAGGCGACATCTGCGTTTGTGAAACCAACAACGCGCATTTCAATCTGCGCAAGCCGGGAGACGCTGGTGAAGAAGGTAACTACGTTGTCAGCACCAATCATTTCGCTGCTAAGGAGACCTTTGACTTCAATGTCCCGGAGATGGAAATGTGGAAAGAAGATTCCGTATGCAGACTTGCAACCATTTCCAAGTATCTGGCACGCGGAATCGAGCAGGGCGGTGTGGACATCAATTGGATTAACCACCTGCTGCGCCAGCATGACTGGTTCGATCCGCATACAGGCGAATGGCATTACAATGAACCGGCATCAGCCAGAGGCAGCGATGTTCTGGAATATACTCATTCGGCATTCTTCAATCCAAAGGATATGACAGCGTTCTACATGCAGGGAACCGGCGGCGGCATAGGCGTGCCAGCCGGATCCATGGGTGAATTCGTTCAGATCCCGCTTCTACCTGATGCAGGCTCCGTTTGCGAGTTAATGATGATGGATGCATTCTTTGGATGCTATCATGTGGCTCGCGGCGAGTATCTGAGAGTGCTGGAAAGCAGCAAGTCTTTGCGTCAGGATTACGCCAGCCAGAAGGCTCTGGTCGAGCTTTTGGATGAGTCATACAGAAATTATGAAAAAGGCCTCAACCGCTGGGCATATGGAAATCAGTACCTGGCAGAAGGCGGTGACGAAGCCGAAGGACTGAGACGCTTATCCGAAGCGGTCACCTGCTTTGGCAAGGCGCAGGTTTATGCGAAAAAGCTCATTTCGCAGCTTGCGTACTATGAAGAATAGTAATTCATAATTGACACTAAAGAGATGTAAGCAAAAATGAGAACCATAGAACGTAAATACATCGAAAAAGTAAATACAGCATTTGGTTTTGAAGCGGCAAAGAAACTCACCGAATTCAAAACCATTCCCGAAGGATTCCGTACCGCAGGTACGAAAGCGGAACGGGATGCGGCAGACTGGATCGCCCGGACGATGAGCGAGATTGGCCTGACAAATGTCAACATAGAAAGTCTGCCTGCAGATGTATGGGAATTTCACGGAGCGGACCTGACCTTCCGTAGCGAGGAGGGTCAGCCCGCAACCGTGTCTGCCGGCTCTTTTCCGGGTCTCAAAGGGACCGGCCCGGAAGGCATTGCCGGAGAAATCGTATATGTGGGGGATGGGACAGCCTCATGTTATGAAGGCATTGATGTGCGTGGCAAACTCGTTTTTATCGATACCAATGCGTATAATAGTCATTGGTACAGCGTACTGTTTGCCCAGGCACAGCAACGGGGCGCGGCAGCGGTAATCGCATCTGTAACGGATCAGGGACCGGGCACCTATTGTGACGGACTCATTACCATACAGAACATCCAGGGATTTGTTGATATCCCGGCCATTATGCTGACGCGCGAAAGCAGCGTGATGCTGCGCCACATGTTGCAGGGAGGCGCGGCCCTGACCGGCGTGCTCCGGACAGATATCCGCACACAGCTTGATGGTGAGGCACATTACGTTTATGGCGAAATCCAGGGGAAAACCCGCGACAGCCTTATTATCTACAGCGGCCATTACGATGCCTACTGGGATGGTTTCTTGGACAATGCATCATCAATCGGATCCATGCTTACCATTGCAAAAGCCATGGTTGAGTCAGGATATCAGCCGGATGCCACGATTGTTTTCCTGGCAAACGGCGCAGAAGAGTGCGGCAAATTCGGAACGGCACACGATTATTGTGTCGGTTCAACAGCCATACTGAAGGATCACCCGGAGTGGGTGGAGAACACGAAACTTTGCGTTAATTTCGAACTGACCGCATATAATGAAGTGGGATGCTTCATGGCGACAGCTTCCGGCGGATTTGCAGACTGGATAAAAACAATCCTTCAGGATTCTCTGCCTGAGGAAGAATGCCGGGTGATTCCGATGAGCATTTCAGGAGCGGATCACACGGTGTTCCATAAAGCGGGCATCCCTACCTGCATGAACATCGCGACCTGCTTTGGCGGCAAAGATGAACTGACCGCATCAGCTTTTGACCACACGCAGTACGACAATGAAGATCGTTATGATGCAAAAGCTTTTGACCTGGTCAACAAAGCCTTTGGAGTTCTGGGAATTCAAGTTGACAATTCACCTCTGATAAAACTGGATTATGATAATTACCTGAAGGGTTTTGCTGACCTGCAAAAGTTGGCAGAAGCGGAAGATGATAACATGGCAGAAGCGGGAACCGGATTGGCTGCGGAAGTCAGCAGGTTCCAGTCAGCTGCGCAAAAGCTGACACAGTGCTGTCAGACTGATGTGTTTGACAAAGAAAAAGCATCGTCTATCAACAATAAGCTTTTGCGTATCAACCGGATCTTTGCGCATGACGTATACAAATACAGTGCCATGCTGGAGCTGATTGTGGGACACAAACAGCCGCTGGATTATGTAGAAGCCATCGATGGCCTAATAAAGGGTCTGCAGACAGGCAGAACGGATGCGCTGGCTGCGTTGGAAGAACTGGATTACAATTATCTGATCCGTGACTTCGATAAGGAAGTTTATGAGAAGACAGCCCTTCAGGCTTTTGACGATTCGTACCCGCAGCAGTGGGTCGAAGGAAACACGCTTCCTTTCCCGGATCTGTATGATGTGATATCAGCAATTTTCAGCAAAGCATGCTGCGGTGCTGAGAATTATGCAGAGGAAATAGAACAGCTGTCAGACATCAGGCAGCAGCAATATGAAGTGCTGCACGAGACATTAAAGAACGAATCGGTTCTTATCGCAAAGGCAACAGAACTGGCAGAAGAACTGTGCCGGGAAATTGCAGACAATAGATAAAAATCAATCTTCACACAGGAGAAACAAATGTTGAACAGACCAGACAAAAACGAAATGATGTCATGGATCGAAAGATTCACGCAGTGGCCGCATCGAATGACAGGCACACCGGAAGGGAAAGCCTCAGCACAGTATGTAGCGGATACTTTCCGTGGACTTGGTCTGGAAGAGGTTGCGATTGAACCTGTTCCATCCGTTTGTCATTTTGTCTCAGACTGCTTGCTGACAGTAACGGGTGATTCCTGTGGAACTGCCGCTGAAGATATCGAGTGTTTCTTTATCAACGGAACCAATCGGGTGGCAGAGACCGGAAGCACTTCGGCTGACATCAAAGATGCAGAATTGATTTATCTGGGCAGAGGAACGGAAAGCGACTTTCAGAATGCTGATGTCCGGGGCAAAATCGTAATCTGTGATTGCTATTTCAAGTCCCATAGCAACAAGGCATATCTGAAAGCATTCCAGGATCCGTATGTGTATGACCCGGAAGATTGGCTGGATAAGGAAAGAAATATTTACAATATTTTTTCTCCAAATGACTGGCCGTTCAACTACCTGAGAGCCTTTGCAGAAGGCGCCGCAGGATTCGTTGGCATATTAAGAAATTTCATGGACTGTCATTATTACCATGAAGACTATAAAGAAATCATGGATCTGGATGACTACATGCAAATGGCAGGCGTATGGGTGTCCAAGGATGATGGTGACCGCCTGATTGAAGCGGCACAGAAAGGAGCCACAGGTTCGCTTCGCATCAATACATCGTATGAGTACAGAGATGCGTTGAATGTGAAAGGTCTGCTTCGCGGACAAAGCGACAACGTCCTCCTCATTCACTCCCATCACGATGCGACGTGCAGAGGGGCAGTTCAGGATGCCAGCGGAATGTCTGTGGTTTTCGCTTTGGCAAAGCATTTCATGTCTGTTCCGGAAGAACAGAGAAAGACGAACATCATGTTTCTGGCGACCGACAGCCACTATACAGATTACGAAGGGCATGTAGGATTCCTGGACGCCAGAGAGGCAGATGGGACGAACCTTATCGTCGACCTGGCTGTTGAACATATTGGCAAAGCCATGGAAATGGATGATGACAATCAAATTGTGCTGGAGGACGCGAGTGAAGCTAGACAGATTTATGTTTCCAACATGAAAGGGTTGCCACAGGCAATCTACGGCCTTGTCGAAAAGCACAAGCTGAACAGAATGATGGTTCTGCCGGTTGGACAGGCCGAAGGCGGGGAATACAAGTCAGGCGACGTGAATTCGGATGCTTACGACTTCAGCGCCAGAGGTATTCCGGTAATCAGCCTTATTTCCGCGCCGATGTACATTTATCACAACAGTGATGATGTTGACAAGGTTCACCAGGATTCCCTGGAGCCAGTTGCCAACATGTTTATAGATATAGTCCAGACTGTATGGAATACGTTGGATTAAATAAGCAAGTCTCTTCCATTGATTGACCTCTTTGCAAATTGAAACAGTCAATCAACGATTTAACTGGCGAACGTCTTTGGGATTTCCAGGGCGTTCGTCTTTTTGTTGGAATAAAAGTCAAACAGAACGTCATTTTTGACAAAGACATAAAAAACGCAGGCAAATAGTTGACACATCAATTATTTTGGTTTAAGATAGAGACAAGATAGTTGACATATCAACTATTATCAATAAGACTAAACCACTGCTGAAGAGAGTAATCACAAGAGGGAGAAATGCAGAACAAAGAAACAACAAACGTTAATATCATAAGGGGCTGGCTCATCGTGGGCGTATCTTTTCTGATACTGATGATACTGTTTGCCACAGCAATCAATTGCATGGGTATTTATGTCAAACCGGTTTCTGAACATTTCGGAATTGAGAGGACCACATACATGCTGACCATCACCATAAACTCTTTGACGATGCTGTTATCGGCCATCGTTGCTGGACGCATGATGGAAAAGTTTAATGTTAAAACGCTGATGGTAGCCGGTGTCATTGCAGCGGGTCTAGCTATGTTCATCTATGCTTTTGCACCATCCATCTGGTTCTTCTATATTGCAGCAGCTATTACAGGAATTACGCTTTCCTTTACATGCAACATTCCGATTGCCATTCTGATCAAAAACTGGTTCCCAGTAGAGCTGGTGGGTTTCGCTATGGGAATTGCCCTTGTTGGTACAGGCGCAGGTTCCATGATTCTGAATCCGCTATATACCTGGATCATAGAAGGATACGGATGGAGATATTCTTTCGGAACGGCAGGCGTTTTGCTTCTGGGACTGATCCTTCCGCTTGTTTTACTGATCGTCCGGGAAAAACCGGAACATGCCTTCCGGATTGATGACCCTTCTGAAAGATCATCTGAAGAAGTGCATGAAACAAGCAAGACCGGATTAATGCTTGGCGAAGCATTGCGCCGTCCCATTACCTGGATTATGTTTCTAGGCTTTGTTATTGTCGCTTTAGTTAATATGGTGTTTGTGTCACAAGGCGTAGCCTATTTAACAGACTGCGGGTTTGATCCTGCAAAGGCAGCGGCCGTAATAGCAGGCAGCTCCGGCGTTCTGATTGTTGGGAAAGTGTTGATCGGTTATCTGGACGGACGAATCGGAACGAAAAAGGCGGCTCTTTTCAGTCTTTGCATGGTACTGCTCGCGTTAGGATCGTTTTACATGATCGGCGTCACTGGTTCAGTAATCACTGCGATACTGTATGCTGTTTGTTATGGACTGGGAGCGCCGGTTGCAACGGTTTCCATGCCGATGATCGTTACAAAGATGTACGGCAACCGGGATTACGGCTCGATTTTCGGGTTCTTCTGCATGACGGCAGGAGTCGGAGGCATGCTGCAGTCTGTAGTCAGCATGGTTTATGACAAAACCGGAAGCTACGGGCCGGCATGGATAGGACTTGGCGTGGTGACCGTAATTGCGATCATTATTTACGCAGTGTGCATTCATCCAGTGGAGCCGAAGACCACCCCCTCAAAGTACAGCGCCAGAGAATAACCGGGAATATGCCTCTATATAGTGGACATGTCATCAACACTTGATATTTGACGTGTCAATTAGTAAAATGTGCTTATCAAAAGAAAATGGAGGGGATGATATGGCCTTTGATAAAAATTCAATCAGTCCGCTGATATTCAATGTACATTTAATGCTTAAGTGGAAGGTGCAGGAAGCACTGAAGGATTTTGATATTACATCGGAGCAATGGATTATCCTTGGCCGGCTTGATAAAAAAAGCGGTGAGTACAACCAAAAGGAACTGGCAAAGGATACCAACAAGGAGCAGGCATCCATCACCAGAATTATCGATAAGCTGGAGAAGAAAGGATTTGTGGAACGCACTCGCTCCGAAAAAGATCGCCGGCAGTATATCATCCACATTACGGACAAAGGCAGAGCATATTATCAAAGCACGCTGCCAAACATGCGGGAGGAGGAAAAAGCAGTCGACAATCTTATCACGGCAAAGGAAAAAGAGGAACTGCTTCGGATTCTTCAGAAAATGTACGATAAACTTCAAAAAGAATGAAAATAAACAATGGATAGATGAGCCGGCCAATGGGCCGGCTTTTTCATGCAATGAAGGACCGGCAGTATTTGTACAATACCAGCCGTGGATGTAAGATTTCAACGATTTAGTTGACATGTCAATTAAAGAATTGTATCATAAATATGGGGAATTAGTTGACATATCAACTAATTGCATGGATCAGAGTGTATTGCCCCGAACAGGTAACTTTTTACAGAAGGGAGCACTCATCCCCAATGGTTAAAAAAAAGGAACAGGAGAAGCAAGATGAGAACAGAGACTAAGGAGTGGATCAGAAATTTGGCAGGCAGTGATAATGTCACAGATGATCTGGCAGCACGGGAAATCTGGCAAAGAGATGAAAGTACTGTTTCCGGAGTTGTGCCGGAGTTGGTGGTCCGTGTAGAAGCGGCAGAACAGGTACCACAGCTTATCAATGGTGCCAAAGAACAGAACGTATCACTCATACCCGTCAGTTCAGGAGGTCTGCATCGGCGCGGTGATACCGTACCGCAATGCGAAGATGCGGTTATCCTGGATCTAAGCGGAATGAACAGGATCCTGCACATCAGCCGACAGCAGCGGATTGCTGTAATTGAGCCGGGCGTAACATATCCGCAGCTTCAGAAGGCATTAGCCGAAGAAGGAATGGTTTTATCCACACCGCTTGCGCCTCGCGGCTGCAAATCGGTCATCGGCAGTGTTCTGGAAATCGAACCGAGACTGAACTGCATTCATCAGTGGGAATATTACGAACCTCTTCGCTGCACCGAAGTAACCTGGGGCGATGGCAATACCATCTTCACAGGAGAAGCTGGAAGAGGTCCTAAGGATCTTCCTGCGCAGTGGGACTCCCAGAAATGGCAGGTCACCGGTGCCGGTCCGAACATGATCGACTTTGTACGTCTGCTCACCGGCGCACAGGGAACCATGGGGATCGTCTCCTGGGCATCCTTGAAGTGTGAAGTGAAGCCAACGATTCACCAGTCTTACTTTATTGCTTCCGACGATCTTCAAAAGTTAATCGACTTTACATATAAAGTGATCCGCCCTCGCTTCAGCGATGAACTGTTCATCATCCACAAGCAGGTACTGGCAGCTATCATAGGTGCGCCATCCTGTGGCGAAACCCCGGCCGTTGCAGAAGATGCTCCGCAATGGGCAGTATTCTGCGGCATTGCCGGTAGGGAGATCCTTCCGGAAATGCGCGTGAAGCAGCAGTATGAAGATATCCGTGATATGGCAGAAGAATGCGGACTGGAAATGGCAAAAGCCTTTGCAGGCGTTGATGGGGAAGCCTTCTATGAAATGATCAACGGCACAACAGACTGCGGCGACTGGCGGGAAGGCAGCCTGGAGATCCCATTCGTAACGACGATGGACAAAGCACCGGGATTCGTAAGGGCAGCGCAGCAGCTTTTGAATGTTGAAGGTTTGGATGAGGACAGACTCATGGTCTACATCCAGCCTCAGCACTGCGGAACATCTGCCCATGTGGAATTCCTGATCAAGTACAGCAAAACGGACGGAAAGCAAAAGCAGGAGGCGGAAGCCTGGGTTGCAAAAGCAGCTCCGCTGTTTGGCGAACTGGGAGCATATTACTCCAGGCCATACGGACAGCTGGCACAGATTCAGCTTCCAAAAGACCCGACGTCCTGCGAAGTTCAGAAACAGTTGAAGCAGATCTTTGATCCGGAAGGCGTAATGAATCCGGGCAAGCTCACATTGAAATAGGAAAAGGAGACGGACATGAAATTAGAAGATTACAGACCAATGATGGAACGCTGCAGCAACTGTCTCGGCTGCAAATGGATTCCTTTTGATAAAGTAAAAGATGCCCGGTTCGGGGAAAACTGTCCGGCCGTCTGCTACTACAATTTTAATACCTATTCGGCAAAAGGCCGCTTCCAGATGGCCCAGTCCATTCTGGATGGCCGCACGGATTATACGGACAAAGTAACGGAAGTCATCCACGCTTGCCTGGCGTGCGGAGCATGTGATGCCTCCTGCAAAATCTGCAGATACAATCTGGAACCTTTGGAACACAACCTGGCACTGAAGAACAGGGCCGTTTCGGAAGGGCACAAGCTGCCTGGGCAGGAAGAACTGATCGGTCAGCTCAAGAATGAACACAATATGATTAACGGGGCTGCGAAAAAAGACCGCATGAGCTGGGCAGAAGGACTCGGCCTTGTGGATGAATTCAAGGAACAGGCAGACGTGGTTGTCTTTGCAGGATGCAAATACAGCTACGACGAACGTCTGCAGAAGCAGTTGAAAAAGGGAATCGAAGTTCTGCAGAAAGCCGGCCTGGTGGTAGGCACTTTAGGAAGCGCCGACAATTGCTGCGGCAGCAGAGCTTACCAGATGGGCTTTGAAGACGAGTTTAAGGAAGCGGCGCAGAGAAATATTGCGGCTTTTGAAAAAGCGGGAGTGAAGCAGATCGTTACTTTCTGTGCCGATTGCTATTATGCATTCAAGCGCCTGTATAAAGCGCTGGGTTCCAATGTGGAATGCCTTCACATTACAGAATATCTGGCGGAACTGATCGCAGAGGGAAAACTCGAATTCCATACTGCAGTGAATAAGAAAGTTACCTATCATGACCCATGCCATCTGGGAAGATTGGGCGAAACCTATGAACCGTGGGATGGTAGGGAAAAGAAAATCTATAACCAGATTCAGATCTGGGAGCCTCGCCGGCCGAGATATAACGGCATCCATGGCGTATATGATGCCCCGCGCAAAATCCTGCAGTCCATTCCGGGAATCGAACTGATTGAGATGGACCGGATCAGGGAGTATTCCTGGTGCTGCGGAGCTGGCGGCGGATGCAATGAAACCTTGGAGGACTTTTCCGGCTGGACCGCTTCCGAGCGCATGACCGAAGCACTGTTTACCGGAGCCGAAGCGCTGGTAACAACATGCCCTTGGTGCAATGATAACCTCACCAGCGCCAAAGGAGAAGACGGTAAATCTATGGAAGTGACCGACTTACTCGAGCTGGTCGCAGCAGCGTTATAGGAGGGATCAACATGGCTTTTACAGCAGATACATACAAAGAATTGGAAGCGGTTGTAGGCAGCCGCAACATATCAGATGACATTGGTGTATGCGAATCCTATCGCTGTATTGCATCCCAGTCATCCGCTCACTATGGACCATACAGCCACTGGACGCCATGTCCAAAGGCGGTCATTCTCCCGGGGACGACCGAAGAAGTTCAGAAGATTGTACAGATCTGTAATAAATACGGCGTGCAGTTCAAGGCATCCAGTACGTTCTGGTCCGTCATGGGATACATCAGCTCAGACTGTGCGGTTCAGCTGGATATGCGCAGAATGAGAAGCATCGAAATCGATTCGCTGAATCAGATTGCGCACATCGAACCTTACGCCATCGCTTCATCCGTTCAGGCGGAAGCTATGAAATACGGTCTGAACCTGAACATTCCGGGCGTAGGCTGCAGCAGCTCGCCAGTCGCCAGTTCGGCAGGCTGGGTAGGCGCTGGCCCGTCCACCATTTTCATGGGCGTGTCCGGGGAAAACCTGCTGAGTGCGGAATGGGTGCTGCCGGATGGCCGAGTCGTACGCACGGGTTCTGCAGGAGCAGGGGAAGACTGGTTCTGCGGCAAGAGTGCCGGTCCGGATGTCCGTGCAATCATCAGAGGACACATTGGAACCATGGGCTCCATGGGCGTTTGTACGAAAATTGCCATGCGTCTTCATCCATGGCCAGGTCCGAAGACTTTGGAGACTTATGGCGAAGCGCCGGCATATAAACTGGACGGTGGAGACAATCTCCGCTGCTACACCTGTTGTTTCCCTGACTGGGAATCCTGGACAAAAGCCGTTGTGCTCTTCCAGGAATGCGATGTAGCATACCTTGGACACAGGCAGTTCAACATGTTCGGAAGAGATCTGAAAGGAGCTATGATCAATATCGTATCGGATCCCGATAAACAGCTCTCCGATCTGCCGGAAATGGTAGCCGATCCTGAAATCAAGAAGCAGAATGATGACATGAAAATCGATTTCCAGCTTGTGATCGCCGGCATGACACCAAAGGATATGGAATACAAGGAAGCGGCGGTTGACAAGATTCTGGAAATCGCAGGCGGACACAAAAACGAAATGATGCTGGATAAAGACCTTCACGATTGGGCGCTGATGTACATGGTACGTCTGGGACACAAGAACCTGAACTACACTATGTGCGGAGCTTATGAAGGCGTATTCGGATTATCCGGCAACGTGCATGTGGCTGCACCGCTTATGGAAGAAGCGTCCGCATACAAGCGGAAATGGGAGCAGGAAACGGACTACATTGTAGCCAATGGCGGCGATTCCGAGATGGGCGGCTTCTCCATCATCGGCGGCGGCGGCCCGCTTATGTGGGAGTTCTTCACCAACTTTGATGCGTATGATAAGAAGTCTGTTGATGGGACGCGTTCCTTTATCGACGCCACCCAGAAATGGCAGACTGCTCACGGCCTTGGCCCGGATTTTGGAAGAACCAATGCGGGCGCGAGAAGAAAAGATGGTTACGATTATACGCAGGAAGAACAGGACACCATGAATCTCCGTATGCCGCAGCCTTGGGTTATGGCATACCAGTATAAGATCCGGGAAACATTCAATCCGAACAATTTGGGTGGAAGCAATTACAGAACACTGAATCCGGAAAAAATAGGGTAGACAAATGAAACAGCAATCTTACGATGCATTATTCACCCCTTTTCAAGTGGGAAACGTAACGATAAAAAACAGAATTGTGGAAACGGCGGTGACCGGAACATCCTTGTTTGACAAAGGGCATTTCAACACGCCTGTCCGTGACTTTTATCTGGCAAGAGCCCGCGGCGGAGCCGGCCTCATTGTGACCGGTGCAGCCATGGTTAAGGACATCTTCGGCCGGGATTACGATCTGGACCAGTGCGGTGATGTTTTCGATGGACCGATCCGCCAGCTGGTGGAAGAGATCCATGCTTACGGCACGAAGATCTTTCTCCAGATCGGTGTCGGGCTGGGCAGAGTTGTCGGACTGGCGCCGTTCGGGTTCCTTGAGGGAGCCAATTTGGACAATGTGAGGACCGCATCCAGCCGTCTTCCGAACGTCTGGGATCCGTCCATCATCCATGAAGAAATGACCATTGCGGAAATAGAGCGCCGTAAAGAAATCGCCATCTGGGCGGCGCAGAAGGCAAAAGCCTGCGGCATCGATGGCGTGGAAATCCATGCGGTTCATGAAGGGTATCTGCTGGATCAGTTTGCCATCGCGAACATGAATCACAGAAACGACGAGTACGGCGGAAGTCTATCCAACCGTCTGCGCTTCGCAACGGACATCATCCGAGGAATCAAAGACACCTGCGGAGAGGACTATCCGATCTCCATGCGTTACAGCGTGGTTAGCAAGATGAAGGGTCTGAACCAGGGAGCTCTGCCAGGCGAGGACTTTGCAGAATTCGGACGCGACCGGCAGGAGAGCATCCTGGTTGCAAAAGCTCTGGAGGAGGCAGGCTGCGATCTGCTCGATGCGGATAACGGAACCTATGACTCCTGGTATTGGGCACACCCACCGGTGTACATGCAGAAAGCCTGCAATTTGGAGGATTGCACCTTCATCCGGGAACATGTCGGCATCCCCGTCGTCTGCGCCGGCAGAATGGAAGATCCGGATACCTCTGCAAAAGCTATCGAATCCGATCGCATTGACGGCATTGGCGTTGCGCGGCAGTTCCTGGCAGATCCGGATTGGGTCAACAAGCTGCAGGAAGGACGCGCCGATGATATTTTACCTTGCATTGCCTGTCACAATGGCTGCCTGGGCAGCCTGCTGGCGGGAAATGGACTTTCCTGTGCCCTGAATCCGGCCTGCATGCATGAAGCGGCCTTTGCGATAAGCCCGGCTGCAAAACCTTCGACCGTGCTGGTTGTCGGCGGCGGTATTGGCGGGATGGAAGCGGCAAGGATATGTGCACTGCGTGGTCACCATGTTATTGTATGCGAAAAAACAGACCAGCTTGGCGGCGCTTTTATTGCAGCTGCCGCGCCGAGCTATAAGGAAGACGACCGCAGACTGATCAGCTGGTACATCCGTCAGGTGGAATCACTGGATATTGATGTCCGCATGGAAACGGAAGCGGATGAAGCACTCATTGACGAAATCAAACCGGATCATGTTATCGTGGCAACCGGTGCTGTACCGAAACGTCTGCCTATTAAGGGTCTTGAGAAGGATAATGTCCTGGAAGTGAAAGACTACCTGACGTCTATCAGCAATAACAGGCCGATGGATGAGGAAGAGAAACCGGCTGCGGGCAAGAAAATCGTCGTTGTTGGCGGTGGGTTGTCCGGGTGTGAAGCGGCGTACGAACTGGCCCTTTCCGGATGCGAAGTGACGGTTGTAGAAATGATGGATGATATCCTTCAGGTCAAGAATCTCTCAGCAGCAAACGCAAACATGCTGCGGGATCTGCTGAATTACTACAAGGTTGAGATTCTGACAGGGACAGCCCTGGCAGAAGTGACAGAAGAAGGCGTTCTGGTCCGCGGTGCAGCTGCGGACAGGCCTCGACTGATTCCATGCGATGGGGTCGTTCTGGCGGCCGGATATGATCCGGCACCGCTGAAGCTTGCAGAACCCGAGGACGCGGCAACACAGGAAGACGGCAACCCAAGCATCCACTATATCGGCGATGCTGTCAAGGCAGGAAACCTCATGGATGCTATCTGGAGCGCTTATGAAGTTGCACTGCACTTATAGACCAGCCTTTCATTATGATATTTCCGTTAGCGAAGGAAATGCCATTAGACAATATGCATCTTACCGGAAACCGATGTGTTCGCGTTGATCGAGACTGGAGACAAAGTAACGGTCAATGGCAATACGGGCGAAGTCATCATTGTGAAGAAGCCGTAAAATGAAGTGATCTAGCTAATCAAGTCTCCACAATCGAGATGGAGTGAGGTTGGTGGTTTCAGATGATTGAGGTATTAGCAAAAGCTGCTGAAGTTGCAGAAAAAATGCAAGAAGTAACGAAAAAAAATATTGGCTTCCGTTCCCCCGGAAGTAAACGTGATCTCCTGTGGCGCGCAGTTCAGAATATTCGCAATATCGTTTCTTGCATCATCCAGAGCTCTGCGGGCAATCTGTCCCGGCCTATGCAGACTGGAAGGATTGCCGTACGCATGTTCCAGATAGGGCATCATCACGTCCAGTGCTGCCCGGCTCAGTTTTGTTGTCGCCGCGTTGTCCGCATATATTATATCTATCATATTGCGTATTCCTTTCTTATCTCTCTATGGCCTCGACCAGCACTTCCATGATCCCTCCGCAGGCCATTCCTTCCTGCGCTGCCGCTTCGTTGGTCATATCGATGTGAGCGATCTCACAGCCGCCCTCTGCAGCGATCCTGCGCGCCAGACTCATGACCTCTGCCTCGCTGCAGCCGCCGCCGATCGTGCCCCTGTTCTCCCCCAGAACGTCGATCACCATCATGGCGCCGGTAGGTGCCGGTGTGGAACCTTTCGTTCCGATCACTGTCATGATTGCTTTCGGAGTATCTCCATGTATCGCGAAATCCAGCCTCTTCCGGTTCACATCGGTCTGTTCCAGAACCGGACTCTCACCTGCCTTTGCAACTGCAGATCTTCGATGAGCGATGAGCTCCGCGCAGATCGAAACACCGATCTCCGCTGGCGTAACTGCCTGGATCGACAGACCGATCGGAGAGTGGATGCTCTCCAGCAGCGTTCTGCTGAAGCCTTCCTTCTGCAGCACATCATACAGACCTTTGACCCTTCTGCGGGATCCGATCATCCCCAGATATGACGGCATCTGCCCGGAAAGGATCTCACGCAGGCACTCCCCGTCCCACTGATGACCTCGAGTAATGACGCAGACATAGTCGTTTTCACGGATGTGAAGCTCCTGTATCGCCTTCCGGAACGCCTCGCAGATGACGTTTTCTGCATCCGGGAATCTTTCATAATTGGCAAACATCGGCCTGTCATCAACCACGGTAACTGCAAAATTCAGCATGGACGCGATACGGCAGACCGGCTGGGAGACATGGCCTCCTCCCAGAACGATCAGTCGCTCCCGCGGTACGAATTTCCTGCAGTAAGAATCATTGCCCGCAGCCAGCTCCAGATAAGACGTTTCTCCCCGCTCAGAAGCAGCGGTGATCTGTTTCAGTGTTTCAATCTTCATGTGTGATGTGCTCCCATCTTGATACCTTGGGTTTTTATTCGCCTACCAAACTAGTATGTTTATACACAAAATACCACTCTGCATGATACTGTGTCAAGGAAGCTGCAGATATGTGATTATTATTACACTTTGTATCGCGCTATTAGGACCGGGCTTGGTTTTGTTAGCTAAAATCTTTTTGGCCATCCGCTTGAAATGATGGCCCTGAAAAGCCATCCATTGGACGAAATATCGCTATTTCATGTAAATAAGCTTCTCAAAAACAGAATTCGCTTGATTTTTGATTTTAAAACAAGCGAATTAAGGGTCATATCGGCATTATTTACATGAAATGATAAATCTTTAGAGAGCAGCTGCCAGCTGTGAAACAAATTACGGGTGTGAGTCAGACAAATCTTGCTAATGTTTGTCAAGGGTGAATTTCAGTTTCGGCGATGAGGAATAATTGCATCACAAACAAACCTGCATGTTGCAGATTTGAGAAAAGTGGTAGATAATCATATCAGGTCCTACTTGTAGAGCTCCATTGCTCTGGCATAGTAGATCCTGAGAAACTTGTTGACGCCTGCCATTTTGGCGACGTTAGGCGGTTTCCCTTCCTGCTCCTTCTTCATCATGAAGAGGTAGACAGGATCATCTTGAGGTCGTGTCAGTTTAAGGGCCTGCATGACCTCAAAACATGCTTTTCTGAGAGCCGGATTGCCACGTTTGGATATGTGGCGGTTCTGGCTCTCATACTGTCCGGACTGGTACGGCGGAGGGTCGTTTCCGGCATAAGCGTTGAGGGCCTTGCCGCTGTGGAACCGGCGGATGTCACCGATCTCGGCCAGGATAACAGGGCCCAGCCGGTCACCGACGCCTGGCATGGACCGAAGGATCCCGTATTCAGGAATGGTCATTGCGATGTTCTGCATCTGAAGAATGACCTCATCGGCAGCGCGCTGTGCTTCTGACAGGATAGCCACACACTGATCCAGAGCTGAATCCATATACATGCTGTCGCTGCGGGTCGTGATGCCGGCCTTCGAAAGCTCATAGATAGCGAGACCTTTTGAAGCAGCGTTTCGTTCACCGACTTTGCGGGCAAGGGTGGCATAGCTGTTCATGAAACGGGTCTTTCCGATTCTGTTGATGTAATCGAATGAATGGAAGCGCTTGATGAACTGCAGGAGCATGCATTTCTCGGGGTTTCTGCTCTTGAGGGCCAGTATTCCGGTGATTCCCGGCATGGATTCGTCGAGCAGGTTGATCAGCTGGATCTTAGTTTTAACGACTAACGAGATCCTTTGACTGTACTGAGAGGAGAGGAATTTCAGATCCTCATACTTCTGATCCATAGGTGTGTAAGGAACAAGAGAACACCACTTTTCCAAGGCATACCGAGCGATTCGAAGTGCATCTTTCCTGTCGGTTTTGGCCTTACGCAATTCAGCATCCCCATATTTTTTCATCAGATATGGATTGATCACTGAAAAAGAAATGCCCGCTTTGAAGAATGCATTGAGCACAGGATAGTGGTAATGACCTGTTGCCTCCATAAGAATAACGGGGCGATCATCGACTGCCCTGATGTACCTGATCAGAGCTTCGAGATCAGCTTTTGAATGGTGCATCTCATAAGGGTGTGCACGGATCGAGCCATCACCATTCAGAATGGCTACAGTGCTCTTGCCCTTGGAGATATCGATTCCAACTGCGATCATTTGAAAGCCTCCTTTGTGTGAAATGGTTTTGATTGGGCCCAGCTCTTCAGAGTTCAAACATATTCTACGGTGAAACGGGAGAACGCTAAGGCTGCCCAACTTGCTTAATCGCCTGCAGAACAATGAAGGCTGGCTAACAAATTTGTCGACGGGTGCTGAACCCAATCCAAATTTTCGTTAGCCAATCACCTTCATCATAAAGAAAAGCGAAGGCTATTGAAACCCTCGCTTATATATTAAGAATACCAATTTGGCGATGGCAGCAAGTATCGCCTTGGATCCGTATCAGACTGGCGCCTGGATCATGGCGCAAACCAAGAAACTACCCGGAATAATGCCTTCCTGTATACATACCTTTATTTCCGAAGCAGATCTCTGTAATGCTCCAGATGGCTGCGAAGCGCTTCTTCTGTGCGGAATGCCAGCAGGAACTGGGCCTTTTCTTTTCGTTCTTCCCGTTGCTGCGCAAGATGTGCCTTCAGTTCCTCATAGCGGATAACGAGCTCATTCTCTTCTGCGAACTGTCGCAGCTTGTTAACCAAGCGGAAGGAATATACCGCATCCACGCCAAAGACTCCGAAGAACATTCCAATGAAGAACGAGAAGGTAAGATGCTGGGACAGCCAGATGATTCCTTCCAGCACATATGGATTGATGACAAAATAATAAAAGCATCCCAAAACTCCCCACATCAGAGAAAACTTCGGGCAGATTAGGCCTTTGAAATTCAACTTTTCTTCCGTGTAATCCCAAAGTTTCACATTGAAGAGCCGTGTGAATATCAGCCCGGCGATCAGTTCGATCAAAGTCATCAATAAAGTCATAATGACAAGGACCACCACCGTATCTATCCATTGGATGCCTATCATCTCCTGCTGTGAAAGTAATATAGAAATCGTGTACATGCCAATAAGTCCCAACCCGTAGAGCGGGAGCCATGGCCCTACAAGAAAGCCAGGGTTGATCCATTTTTTCTCGGGATTATTCTTCGAAAAAAACCTGCGATAAAAGAGTTCTATTTCCCAGCCCATGACGCATCCGATAAAAAACAGGAATGCGAGCACAAGAATTCTGCTCATATAACCTCCCAGAGTATCATTTGTACAGTGTCAGCAAATCATTATTTATCTGATTTCAGTTTATTTGATATCCCATTCTCCGTCAGATCGCTCAGGATTCTGACAAGTTCGTGAGGATCGATGTCGATCTCCTGTCGAATGTAGGATACAAAGATGCTCATGATCCCGGCGGTATAGAATTTGATGCTGAGCTCCATTTTGGGATCCGGTTCATCAAAAAAACGATACGCGATATCACTGAGCATATCTTTCAGGTTATTCTCCGCATGTCTCCATGCGAGTGCCGTTATTTCCGGGTCTTGAAGAACTTCGAATTCCTGTAGCTCTTCTTCTCTGTCTGCCAAAACGGTTTCAAAGAAAACCGATACATCAAGGACGTCATTAAAAAAACCTTTATTTTCTAATTCCGCCATGATTCTTGCCACTGTCGCCCGGCTATGACGATCGATCACATCGTCTACGCTGTTGTAATGCAGATAAAATGTTTTTCTGTCGATGTTTGCCCGGTCTGCCAATTCGGTAATGGTGATTCTGTCATTCTTTTTTTCGGACAGCAATTCAAAGTATGCGGTTTCGGTTGCTTTGATCGTTTTCTCGATGCGTCTGTCTGTTCGTTTGGTCTTCATCTACAAAGTCCTCCGATTTGTTGATTTATCCCCAAAATCAAGATTTTTGCCCTTTGAGAACTTCTTTTACCAGAATTATAATACACAATAGATGAAAATTCAACAAATGAGGAATAATTGACACGAGGAATAGACGCTATGAAAGAAGAAATCACAAAATTACTGCTAAATAAAGCGCTGAATTATCTGGATAAAGATCCGGACAAGAATATACCCCGCCTAATGAAGATCGTAGAGCAGCTTGATACGACGCATCACTTCGGACGGCACATTGCAGCCGTCAAAAAATATGTTGCTGACCCTGACAGTGTCTGGTACAAGATGATCCGCAGCTTTTGGACGGACGTTGATGATGAGGTCCGCAAAACCGCGTTCAGAACTTTTCTCATCAACGCCAGCATCCTCGGGGTTCCCAAAAAACTGAAGCTAGAGGAAAAAGAGGGTGTCCAGATTCCCTGGAACATTCAGATCGATCTGACTACCGCCTGCAATCTGAAGTGCAAAGGCTGCTGGGCTGCGGACTATGGAAAAACCCTCAGCCTCAGCTATGAAGATCTGGAAAGCATCATCACGCAGGGAGAAGAAATGGGAACACATTACTACATCTTCTCCGGAGGGGAACCCCTCATGAAAAAGGATGAGATCATCCGCATATGTGAGAATCATTCAGAGAGCCTGTTTATGGCTTTTACAAATGCAACGCTTGTAGACGAAGCTTTTGCAGATGAAATGCTGCGTGTCAAAAACCTGGTTCTGGTTATTTCTATTGAAGGAACCGGAGAAGCGACCGACTTCAGAAGGGGTGCCGGAACCTATGATGCCTGTGTCAAGGCGCTAGAGCTTTTAAAACGAAAGAAACTGATCTACGGTCTTTCCTGCTGCTATACAGCGCAGACCTGTCAGGTGATGGGAAGCAAGGAGTGGTATGATCAGATGGTCGAATGGGGTGCCAAGTTCGCGTGGTATTTTCTTTATATGCCCGTCGGAAATTCTGCACAGCCGGAACTGATGGTCTCCGCCGAGCAGCGGAAGTGGATGTATGACCGCGTCCATGAGTTCAGACAGACGCATGGCATCTTCGTGCTGGATTTCTGGAATGACGGGGAATATGTGGAAGGATGTCTCGCCGCCGGGAAATGGTACCTTCATATCAATGCGGCCGGGGATATTGAACCTTGCGCATTCATTCACTATGCCGATCATAATATCCACACTTCTTCTCTTCGGGACGCACTGGCCGGGCCGCTGTTCACGGCTTATAAGGAAGGGCAGCCTTTTAACGAGAACCCTCTGCGTCCATGCCCTCTTCTGGACAACCCAGACAGACTGATTGACATCGTCCGGTCATCCGGCGCAAAATCAACAGACCTGCAAAATCCAGAAGCTGTGGAACACCTGACCGATAAGACACGAACCCCATCGGAGGAATGGGCGCCGATCGCAGATGATATGATGGTCGACAAATACGGTAAGATTTCCGGCCCGGATTTCAGGGCAAATATGTGATTTATCAGAAGCAGAACCCGGTCTCATTTCATGTTGATGACCGGGTTCCGTTTTGTCAGCCAACCGGTAACAGTTGGTAACACTAATTTGCTTGACACAGGACTTTCAAACGCTGCAACTATTGAAAAATGCACGTTTTTGGAATCGGGTCGATCCATCGTTGATGTTCGATCCCCCTATGCTCCACCACCCGAGGGAAGCGTGAGAACGCTTCTCTTTTTCTATACAGGCGTTGCAATGGCCGGGATACAGCCCCTGAACCTTCTTGCGCTAACGTGTTTTTAGATTTGCTTAAATAGATACTTTTGAATACTTTTTGCAGCCCTTTTTGAATACTTTTTTACGAAACAAGAGCTTTACTCATCTGTTCGTACTTCTCATCCTCCGAGCTGCGGTCATAACAGTAGTTGTTTAATGTGGTCCGTTCGTCCACATGGCCGGCATACTGACGTACTGTATTGATGTTGATCTTTCCGTCAATCAGGCTGGAAATGAAGGTCTTTCTGGCTTTGTGCGAGCTCTTTGAGATGATCCCCATATACCTGCAATACTTGGTGAACGCCTTTGTAACGGATGAATACAGGATCGGCGTTTCTCTCATGGAGAAGATATACCCCTCATCGGAAACGCCTTCCTCACGTTGTCTTGCTCTGGCTGTTTCAATCAGCTGCAGCGCTTCAGGAACCAGCGGAACGGTACGCTCGCTATGATTGCCTTTCGTGCCATCGACCACCTCGTTCGTCTGTGACCGGACAAATCTACGAACGACGATCTGTTTCCCATCGATATCCTCATATCTCAGGCCGCAGACCTCTCCGACACGAACACCGGTGACAAACATGAACATGACTGCAATCGGTGTCAGTTGATGAATCGGATGAACCCTTTTGTTAAAATCATCCCAGGCATATTCCTGCAGTCTGGGGACCTCATCCCTCAGATAAACCTGTGTGTAGTCCGGCTTCTTGTGTTCCGGAGCCAGCATTCTTCTGGTATCAACCTTGACTCGCTTGAAGGGATTGTCTTGAATGAGATCAAGATCTACTGCGTAATCCAGCTCCTGGTTGATGATCGAGCGGAAGTTTGCCCACTGATGTTTATTCATCTCAAACTTCCGTATCATCTCATGGACCCAGGTATCGATTTCCAGTTTCGTCAGCAGTTTAATCGGTCTTCGTACGATTTCCTCCCCTGCATAATAGCGCTGCCAGTCACGTCTTGTACGTTCTACTGTTGTCGAGGCTACGTGAAGACTCTTGTATGCGATCCAGTCCTCATAGAGCGATTCCATCGTTTCGCCTTGCTGCTGTCTTTTCGCGTAGTCTGCCTCATAGTGCTCGCAAAGGCAGGCCTCAAGGTCTTCCCGCGTCTTCCTGACAATCATGCGCCGTCCATTACCTTTTGTTTCATCCTTTACATATGTATGCCATCGCCCATCACTTCCTTCGTATATGGAATACGGATGGGCATCGATTATCTTTTTCCTCCTTGAAATTCTCATTTGCGTTTCCACGCCGTCCAGGTCAATCATACCATTGGATGTCATGAAGGACAATATCTCTTCGGCATTGGCATGCTGATCATAGTTAATCTCATTTCCCGTAAATATTTTGAATTCACACCTCCTTTCCGGTGCTCCCACCATGATAAAAGGCCGGCAGTTTTCTCCGCCGGCCCGCAAATACTGTTTCCTCTTATCGCTTTATCTTCCGCTTCGTCCCTTCACTTTTTTCTCCTCCATCAGTTGTTTCAGCATATCTTTCGGCACGAGATCCAGAATTCCAACCAGCTGTTTCTGCTTATGCATCAGCTGATTGACCTTAGCCCGTTCCTCATACAGCGCCAGATCCTTTTCCTCCAGCTGGCCATTCTTTCCCGCTATGATCCGTTCACTGCCGGCGATCCTCTCCTCCAGCACCCTGATATATTTTTCGGTCGATGCCAGCTGCTGCTTCACCGTCGCCAGCTCCGGTGCGTATTTCCCCAAAAGCTGTACCGCTTCTTCCTTCTGTTTCGCGTTTCCGACCATCCCGATGGCATTGATTGCACCCAGGATCTCCTCGTAATGCTGGTACAAAACCGCCGCCTGCTTGTACATCTGCGGTGAGATATGCTTCCTGTGCGTGATCTTCTTCGAAATCCCCCGGGTCAGATCCGGATACTCTCTGACCATATGAGCATGGAAGTCATCCTGCAGTTTTTCCATCCCCTTCGGTCCTCCGATGATCGTTTTGGAGGACAGTCTCCCCTCAGAAGTGATGGGAACAAACACCAGATGCATGTGCGGTGTCGCCTCATCCATGTGGATGACTGCTGACAGAATATTGTCTTTTCCGAAACGATCACAGAAGAAATCAAAGGCATGTTCGAAGTATTTTCTCTGTTCTTCGATCGGTTTCTGACGGATCCAGTCCGGGCCTGCGCTTACAAAAGCATCCTGCAGTACCACGCTGTCCTTGCGCCTTTTTGCTCCGACTTCCTCGATCCTGGCCAGGGTTTTCTCCCGGTATCTGCCCTCCGGCTGCACCAGATGATAATTCAGATGCGTCCTTTGGGGGTCGATATCCGGATTGCTTTTGTACTTTTCCTTCAGCCTTTCGTGATGATTATTGATCGGAGTGACGCTTCCGATCTTCAGTTTGTTGATCCGCATGATCGCAAAATTCGGCATAAAAATTCTCCTTTCCGGGCTCGATCAAGAAGAGAATAATCCACCTCCGGGACAGGAATTGTCTTCTCGATCGCCCTGATTCTCTTCTGTTTTCCTGCAAAGGCAGGCCTGTCCTGAGCCGGATACACTGCTTCGCCTGACGCCTTCCTCGATGTCACGCGCGCTCTTTGCGCACTGCCATCTGCGGAAAAGACAGGAGCAGGAGTTCCTCCTCCGCCTCCTCGGAGGAACCCGTCGCTCCTGTCTGCAGTCAAAGCAGTGTAACCCACTACACCTTGCAGGCAAGGGTGTGGGCCAGGCGTTCCCCCTGGACCCCCTTCCTGGCTGAAAGAGAGATGATATCAACCGGACAAGCCTGCTGTCACAGCTGCATTGTTCTCTTCTTCCCCCGGCTGCGGCATCCGCCAGAACCATCCGTCCTGTCCCGGCAGACGCACTGACCGGATGCCCAGCTTCTTCTTCGCGATCTTGATGGTGCTGAGACTGACGCCCTTGTCTCCCAGGATCTTCTCGATCTCCTTCTGCGGGACAGCGCCATCCGCCAGGATCGCCTGCAGTTCTCTTTCAGCCAGTTCCTGCTTCACGTTCGGTCTTCCGCCCTCCGCTCCGAATGCTCCGACCAGCTCGTCCGCGGTGACCTCTGTCCGGCCGATCCACTTGACACTTCCTCCCTCGACGGAGAACAGGACCGAGGGTCCCTTTTCAGCCAGGTTGCATTTCTTGACAGCCATGACTCTCTGATCAGGCTCGCCGTTCCTTGAGCGGCCGACCACCAAAGCAGACCGGGCAGAAGCTATGATATCCATCGATCCACTGGTCCGGTACATGGCCTTGACGCCGATGGTCTTGTTCATGTGCCCGACGATGAGGATGGCGCATCCGGTCTCCTTCGCCGCGTGGATCAGATGATTGAACTGGGCCCGCACTTCGTTGGCGCTGTTCAGCGCGGTGTCTGCTCCGATATATGACACCAGCGGATCGAGGATGAGGAGCCTGGCTCCGGTCTGGCGGATGGCCTGCACGAGCCGTCCGTCCGCAAAGGTCAGGCCCTTCTTCTCCTCGGAAATAAAAAGCAGACGTTCCCGGTCTCCGCCTGCCCTGATAAAGCGCGGGACCACGGTGTCGTCTGCATCGTCCTCCGTATTCTGGTAGATCACATCCATCGGCGAGTGCCGCTGATCGCTGAGCGGCAGCGGATCGCCTCTGGTCAACAGCGCTGCAAGTGCCAGCACATACATGCTCTTGCCCTCTCCCGGGTCTCCATCGATGATGGTGACCTTCCCGAAGGGGATGTAGGGGTACCATAACCATTCCACCTGCCTGGGCTCGATCTCGCTGGCCCGGACGATCTCCAGAGGTACATTCTGTAAGTCTTTCGTCATTCGATTCCTCCCTTCATCACGATTTCTTCTTTCAGGTTGTCTTTTTCTGTTGCGCGAACACATGTTTTGAATTATAATAAACATACGTTCTTTTCAGGCTGTATGGTCGTGATCATCACCTCCTTCCCCTATGTGAGCGCGGCCTGAATTCTGAAGATAATTATTCCCTCTCATTCATAGGAGAAATCCGGTGGTGTTTGCGGAACCATTTTTGAAAAAAGTTTTAAAAACTTCTGACTGGAGGTGAGATCGTTGGCTGATGCCATGCTGCGTGGCTACACAGAAATGCTGGATACGGACTATGACGGGCAGAACGTCCTTATCGAAGACGATCTTGCCCTGCGAAATCAGATCAGAGAGGAGCTGACCAGGGAGGACATCGACTGGGATGAGCAGGCTGATCTGCCGCGGGATCCTTACGAGGATGCCTTGCTGCGTGAGCGCCCGGAACGGAGAAGACTGAAACGGGATCTTGAACGCGAAGCCCTTCTTCGACTGGAGGAAGCCGCGAAAACTTCAGCGGACTTCCGTTATATCGTCTCCTGGTGGAACCGGCTGGATGCCAACCGGGAGCGAAGAGAGCGGTATCACGAGATCCTGCGCAGCGGTGATGGCCTGCCTTTGGAATCGGGAGAAGCAGATGACGGAGCAGTCTTTCCTGCCTCCCTGCATCCGGTTCTTGCCCGGCAGCTGCGCCGGGGCGACTTTCTGGACACGATCCACTACTGTCCGTACGAAGTTCAGGAACTGGTGGCAGACGACTATGTATACTCCGCGCTCGGAAGTCTTCCCGATGACCGCAAGCAGCTTTTGTTTCTTCGGGCAGTAGAATACATGTCCTCCGTCCGGATCGCACAGATCCGGGGCCAGTCCGACCGCAACGTCCGTAAGATCTGGGCGACGTTGAAGAAGAAGCTGCGAAAGTCCTGTGCGAATGACCTGTCTGCGAGAAAAGGGCGCGGACAGGCCCTGACAGGGGCTGAGAATGCGTTTCTGAAGGAATATATGGAGAAAGGTGCCTGAGCCCTCCTCAGGCCCTGCTATGGTGCTGATATGATCGATGAACTGTTTGACCTGGCCCGGGCACACTGGGTGAAATACGACAAATACATCTGGAAGAAAGCTTCAGACGGCGCTGTTTATCTTACGGCGGCGGAGGATGCCATGCCTACTATTACAAGCCCCCTGAGGGACTTTAAGCGGCTCGTGGTGGATGCTGTTAACATCGGACGCATGTGCATGGGCGAAAGCCGCGGAGCATATTCGGAAGATGAGATTCGGGATGCGATCCTTGCATTCGCGGGAAACTACGGCCTGCTGGGACTGATGACTGGACTTCCGACCACGCCGGACTTTCTGGACTATGGCTATGTGTACTTTCCGAAGAACCGGATCATTGGCAGAGAATCGATGGCAAGGGAGGACTATGTCCGGATGTTCTTTCCTTTTGGCGAGCCGGATCTGACACTATCTGAAGATGGGACGCTTTTATCTCTTGGAAGTGACATTCCCATGCAGGCGCTGGGCATGACCTTCGCAGACTGCCCGATCCCGGTGAACATGTCCTTTCAGAGGGAATATACCGAACGGCTGGACTGGCTGAAGAAACAGTTTGCAGACTGGGCCTTCATTCTTGCCGGTGTGTTTTTTTACTATGAAGATCATGAGCTGCTTGATGAAGTGAGAAAGGATTTCCAGCAGCGGTCCGTTGCCGCTTTCAGCAGCGTCGCGCCCACCTACCACCTGGAGCTTCGGGATCATCCTGTAGTCGTCTGGGACTTCTATTCCCTGATGACCTGCATCCAGATGGCCTTCTGCTTCATGATGGCAAATGGCGAAAATCCGCTGAAGATGTGCAGAAACTGCGGAATGGCATTCGTAGCGAAAGATCCGAAAGATGAATTCTGCAGCGAAAAGTGCCGGAAGGAGTATAACGGAGCGATGAAGGATCCCGGTGAATATGATGAGTAAGCGGGTCAGGAGAATGTATATCATTACGAAATCGGAAAAACTGCTTGTAATGGAGAAATGACCCCATTAGAATAAAGACAGAGGGCAGGACCTGCATTGGAATGTGCGGGACACCGTCCTCTGTTTCATTGCTGGAGATGAAGGGAATATAGCTTTACAGTCTGCTAGAAAACAATGACCACCTTCCGACACTCGATGCACATATATGCGTCGACACAACCTTCTTTCGGATTTAAATCTACGGCATCCTTATCAAATTCCATAGCAGCGATTGCTGGAAGGAAATGCTTCTTCTGCGTCCACCAGACTCCATCTCGGGACTGAATATAACCCTTCTTCATTTCTGCTCTGCAATAAGGGCATGCTCCACCGTAATGCAAAACGGACAGGATCTCTCCCGCCCGCTTTACTGAGTTATTATTGTCTGAATATCCTATATGAGGATCTTCATATACATCTTGACCCAGACATTTAGTTGGCGTTCGTTACGAATACCGTATTTTGCTGCAATTTGACGTAGAGATCCTTCACCATTCAAATAACTATGAACTGCTTGTAGACGCAACTCATCTGAATAATGATTGTTTTTGCCGATATCCAGAAATGCAAGTTCTCCATGTTCTTCATATCTGAAAACCCATCCGGATACTTTAGAGCTGTGGACATTAAGTTCTCGCGCCGCTTCACGGATACCCATTTTGCCCTCAAAACAAAGCTTCGCATACTTGAGCTTTGTTTCATTAGGTATTTTCACTCCCTTCCTTCCCATAATAAAACTCCCTTCATGATTAACAGTGTATTTTCTTTTTCACTGTCTTTCATAAAGGGAGCATATCATTTTGTTGCGGGGGCTGTTTTTCATTTCGAAGACCAGAACTTGGCCATTACCGCGTTGGATGCGGTCTCACGGCGCGTATTCCGTCGATGATTCCGACGAACACCATCAAGATCTCCAGGCGACCAAGTACCATGGCGAACATCTCCAGAAGCAACTGAAGAGCCGGAGCATCGACAGAGGTCAAGCCGTTGGAAAGACCTACAGTACCAAGGGCTGAGGCGAACTCAAAGGCGGCAGCCGGCAGGCTGCAATTCGCCACCAGAGTCATCAGCAGGGTCCCGATGCCGAGCACAAGCAGATAGATGGAGACAAAGCTCAGGATGTCCTCTTTGGTCTGTTCGTTGATGGGTGTGGTGCGGTGAGCGCGGATGTAGTAGGGCGCAGACACCCAGCGGGCCGGCTCCATGCGCCGCCTCAAGTTCAGACGGGTGATTCGACATAACAGATAAGCCCGCTCCATCTTGATCCCACCCGCAGTGGAACCGGTGCATCCGCCGATCAACATCAGCATGGCGAGAAGCCCCAGGGAGATCGCAGGCCATCGGCTGTAGTCAGCGGTGGAATACCCGGTGGTAGAGAATGTTGTCACCACTGCAAAGCACGCATCCAGCAAACGACCAGGCAGCGTTCCTCCCTTGTGCCACAGTAGGTCCGCCGTCGTCAACAACGTACACAACACCGTGATCCCCAGCATGAATCGCAGTTCACTCTCTCGCAGGAGTTGGCGTACCTGTCCCTTTGACAGCCTTTGCACGATGGAGAAATTGGTAGCACCGATCATCATCAACAGGATGGTGACCA
>Ga0256405_10002964_pt1 | contig 36705 bp, 39 predicted proteins | sample RumenRJG_02DNA_FD_189096 | JGI IMG/M metagenome (GOLD analysis project Ga0256405, IMG submission 189096) | Bovine rumen microbial communities from Lethbridge, Alberta, Canada - RJG_02 | ecosystem: Host-associated > Mammals > Digestive system > Stomach > Rumen | place: Canada: Alberta...
GCAATCCCGATTCCCCATATAAGGTCATCGATTTCCTGCCCGACCAAAACGACGGGGCCGACAAAGGCGGGACGTTAAGATTAGGCTGTTCTGAATGCCGCCTGAAAAAAGGGACGGTCATAGAGAAACAATATGGGAAAAGCGACATCTCCGAGAGGCACCGCCACCGTTATGAATTCAACAACGATTTCAGGGACGCATTGGAGAAAGGCGGCCTCATCATCAGCGGCACCTCTCCTAACGGCTACATCGTGGAGACGGTCGAAACGAAGAACGACTATTTCGTCGGGGTGCAGTTCCATCCCGAATTCAAGTCGAGGCCTAACCGCCCTCACCCCCTCTTCCTAGGACTGGTTGAACACTCGCTTAGGAAAGCGGGAAAATAAGTTGATGGCAAGTTCGAACGAATATCTCTATTACATCCTCGACCTTTGTAGGAAGGTGCCAGACGTCTCTTACAAGAAGATGGTGGGCGAGTATCTGCTTTACTAAGGGAAAGTTCTTTTCGGCGGGGTCTACGACAACCGCTTCCTGATTAAGAAAACCGAGTCGTCTTCCTCTTTGGGCGCCAAGTAGGCTATCCCTTATCCCAGTGCTAAGCCGATGGTCCCCATCGACATCGAAAACGCCGACGAGATAAAAGAAATCGTCGAAGCGGCGGTCACGAATTTATCAAAATAAGCTGGTTTTGCAACGGATTTCCGCTCAATAACCCATGATTTGCGGTAATTCGTTCGTGAGAATATCCATTATTACCCGATTTACATGATGATGTTCCTCCATGCCCAAGACATAATCGAGGAAAGGGGAGCGTTGGATCTGAGTTCACTGTCGTCTACCAGCAAGGTGTGAGCCCAACTCAAATAAATCAAAAGGCTTGTTAAGCCTATTCGGCGGCTCGCTTTGTGTTGAAAAATCTGGTGTTTATGACGATTTCAGAATTAACGCTTGCTTAAATTATAACGGATGCATCGGAACGATTCCTAATAGCGACCGGTGTTCGCATAACGTTGCTATCGGTCCACCATCGTAAACAGTACCCCCTTTCTGGACAACCAAGGTCTAAGGAAAGGGGGTTTCATACTCTAATACGATCAAGACTTTAAACTCATGTGAATCTTCTTTGCCACTAAGGAAAGTCGCTCCCGTCCGTCCCCGGCGTACAGGATGTCACTTTGAGGAGACGCGTCAGAAAAACCTTTCACTAATGTGGCTTTTTTAAACTGTGCTAGATAACGGCAAAAACGAATTATTAAATGGCATTCATTTATTTTATTGTGTTATAATGTGTTCGGAGGTAATACAAATGACAACAACGCTTACTACTCGCTTAGATTCCGCTGATAAAACCGCTTTTGAAAAATTTTGTCAATCAGTCGGTATGACGCCCTCAACTGCCATTAATATGTTTGTGAAAGCTACATTGAGAGAAGGAGAATTGCCTTTTCCTGTTAGAGCAGACCCTTTTTATTCTGAAGCAAACATGGCCAGGTTACGTAAAAATGCTGCTGAGATGGAGACAACTGGCGGCATTGTCCACGAGGTAAAACTGGATGATTAAAGCTTTTACTGATGATGTATGGGATGATTATTGTTATTGGGAACGTGGCGATAAGAAAACTCTTAAGCGTATTCATGAATTGCTAAAAGATATCGATCGCAACGGCTATAACGGAATTGGCAAGCCAGAGCCGCTTAAGGGCGATTTATCTGGATACTGGAGCAGACGAATCGATGACTCGAACCGAATTGTCTATAAAATCGAAGGTGGTATTGTAAAAATCATCCAGTGTGGATCCCATTACCGTGATAAATAGGAAGATGTGAGTTCTTTCATAAGTTTTCTTTGTATATCGATGCGGCCATTAGGCCGTTTTTCCTTTTGTGTGACCTTTTTAAATGGCAAATTCCTTAGAGCATAACCTGCGGAAAGTCAGCTGTTTATATCAGTTTCCGCAACTTTTGATGATTTTTTTGGTCCATAAGAAGGCCTTTATTAGTCGCAACTATTTAGTTTGCTATGAAAATCCCTGTCAATGTTTACATTTATAGACAAAGGAACGGCATATGGAGCAAATCGTTTTTAGCCTATGACGCTTATATCAATGCCCTTTATAAGATGGAACAATTCTTTCGCATGGTCAAGAAAGCATTGGGACCCATTATCGAAGAAGCAAAGGACGTCCCTGAAGGCGTAACCATCGAATTCAATGAGGCCTATTTAGAGCAAAAACTTGCGAAGAAATGCGGTTACCTAATCTTGTGCGCGAACATTAAAGAAGTGAAAGCCTTATGCGGTAATCTGAGCTCCACTTATTTGATTGAAGCATTAACCAAGCGCGTCACCGAGTTAGAAAAGCAAGTCTAGAAGAATTTCTCAGATACCTCTTGGTCAAGAGTTAGGACAAAACTACATTCAGTTTCACAAATTACTAGCCGACGTACCAAGGACTTAATGTGAGATACGTCAACGCAGCGCAGAATACGAATAACGAGGCACAGGAAATAATCACGCCTTTGCCAACAAGAGCAATCGGTTGAATGTTTTCGTGATCTTCAAAATACTGATAGGTTGTTCCTACAAGTCCAGCAAGTGGCAAGATGATCAAAGGAATATAACGCATATCCTCATTGCAGGTATGAGGGTAAGAATTCACGAAATAAACCGCCCAACCATAGCAAACGATAATGATGGCGGCAAACATATAGATCCTTAATGGATTCACCTGTTTTGTCTTGCTTCTAAAGAAGCGGACGACACGATAAGGAACCGCGAGCATCATAAAGAAGATCAAAGCAAGGGTGGAGATATATAGGGCAAGGCATTGGATGAAACTTAGCCCAAAACCATATTCTCCATATAACGAGGTTTTGATCAACGCCGTAATCAAAGAGGTGTCTTGGGTATAGGTAGGCGAGCTATTAGAATGATAGACCCATAGATAACGGAAGACATCACTATTGGGAAAAAGCAAGAACCGGTCGAAAAAATTCTCATTCACGATATATAAAGCGTCATTGGTAACCGGTGAGAAGAAGACGATATCTTGACCAAATCGGATATAGTTATAGATGGGGAAGCCTAACCCTAATGGGAATACAATCAGTGCGAAAGCCACGTACTGAATCATGATGAAGGCCCATTCTGGCAAGTTTTTAAATGGTCCTTTGCGTTCTTGTTTTGGCATTTTAAAAGAACGGATGAAACGATAGATCAGCAGTGGGGCGATGATGATGGCGGCTAATGCGCCACCAAGCTTACACGCCATGGAACAACCAACGCCAATCGCGACTAGCATCAGATGATAGGTTTTGCCATCTTGAACATAGCAGATCGCATAATAGATGCCGACGATTGCGAAGAAGGTGGACATGCCATCGTTATTCGCCCAGTTGGCGAAATAGCACCACATAGGGTTGAAGATGGCTAAAGCAAAAGCGATCAATAATGGCTTTTGCTGTAATTTCAGACGCACAAAGATCTTATAGATGAAATAGATTTGCGCCCACTCCATCATCGTATAGAGCAAACGAAGCGATTCAAATAAGGCCCATTCTTGATTGGTTAATTCATAAGCGGTGGAGCCATCGATGGTGACAAGGCCTTCGTTAGCAGGAATAAAGATGGTCTGGAATTTCATGAACCAGCCGGAGATAATATAGAAGAGCTTCGGTTGATAACGCTCTAAAACTGCGCCGAAGCTGTAATCATAGACACCATCACGCTGAATAATCTCCGGTATGACATTATAGCGATAGACGGTCATAATCATGCCGAAATGACCACCGCCTCCATCAAGGATATCCTTATCCTCCATGTAGTAACGTGACCAGATGCTTCCGTAATAAAGGTCATGTTGGTTCCACCCGCCGTTATAGTTATAAATTGGTGTGGATAAGCCATAGATCATGACGAATACGCCACCCATCAAAGCAATAATAATCGCAGCGATGCGATAATTCAGTTTATGGTTAATGAATAGATATACCCCTGTGACCAGACCACCGAACAACAAAACCCAGCAAATAATATGGAAAGCAATGTTACGGCCATCTTTCCAGAAATTGGAGCGGTCGATATAGAATGGCTCGGCATTGAAGCAGAAGGCGAAATACATCACATAGAGGAAAATAATGCAGCCAAGGCCAATGAGTAAAAAACGGAGCTTATGGATGACCTCTTTCCACGTGATGCGTTTTTTAGTTTCTACGAGTTCGCTCATACGGCGCGAATTATAGCATGAAGCTATATTTCGATATAGAGTGAACTAAGCTTATTTATAGGGCCAAATAATATCAAAAAACCGCAAATTTGCATGGAATTTGCAGGCTTTTTAGGATTTTGAATGGATTTTATTGATTGATCGGAGGATTCACAACCTTTTGGAATCGCTCTTTGATGGAGACGGCCTTATCCGCATAAACAAGGATCCAGCCTTCTCTACAGATTGGGAAGCGGAGGAAAGTGATTGGCCACATGTGCGAGGCAATCATGTCATACTCAACAAGGCTGATATTGAAGTCACGCTGCGCATTTTCGGCAGCGATCTTTGGATGGCGGGTTAAGTGCCAAGGGATACGCTCCTCAGTGCGATGATTGTAAAGATAATAGTCATGGAGTAAGCATCCTCTAACAAGTTTTTTGACATCAACTTTGATGTGCATCTTCTTAGCAAAACGAAGCGCTTTTAAAGTCACAGCAACGCAATGGGCATAGGTATTGGAACGAAAATGATGCTGATAGGTTTTAAGGATTTGAAAGCTTTTCGAATTTAAAATATCTTCGCCATATTCAAGGAGGATTTGTTCCTCTTTTCCAGTGATCAATTCCCTTTCAATTTCCATAAAACCCTGCAAATCTAGCTTAAATAACCTTTAAAATGTGGCGTAATGCATAGGAAACGCCGTGATCTTTGGCTTCTAAGGTAATGTATTTTGCAGCCTTCTTAACCGATGGGATTGCGTTGCCCATGGCGACGCCATTGAAACGCTTGATCATGGATAGATCATTGTCTTCGTCACCAAAGCAATAGACATCTTCAGGAGCGATGTGGAGATATTCCCTGATTGCATCGACGCGGCTGCCTTTGTTCGCGCCCTTTGGTAAGGCTTCAAGAAAAGTTGGGGCGCTTCGAGAAAGCTCATATCTTTCTTGGTCTTCAGGGTCTGGTTTGAGGTTGGCCATGACCTCTTTTGGTCCGGCGATCATGATCTTGTATAGTTCATCATGGCCTTGAATTGGCTGATTCGGATCTAGGATAGTAATGTCTTCTTCATTAAGAAGATTCATCTCTACCTCGTAATCAATCCAATGATCTTTATGGAAGGAGAGCAACCCGCCTAGCCCTTCATAAGCATAGATGGAAGCTCCATATTGCTCATATTTTTGAAGATGCAGGAAATCCTCTAGTTTTAAGCTTGCTTTTGTGATGAGGTTGCCATCGATATCATAGGCCACCGAACCATTCGCGCACACCACATAACGATGCTTACCATGGAACTGTTCCAAGAACCCTTTCAAGGTGACGAAAGGACGACCGCTAGCCAAAACAACCGCGTCTCCTTGGTCTAGTAACGCTTGGAGTGCGTCAATTTCCTCTTGAGCGATTTCGTGCCCACCATAAGGGAACAACGTCGCGTCGATATCAAATGCAAATAGTCTCATAAAATAAAAGTATTATTCCGTTTGCCTTGGAACATTAGTTCCAGGACAAGAGAATAATACTCGTAATGTAATGAAATTATTAGCGAAATGATCACTTGACGAGATATCTTTCAAGTTCCCATTCGGTAACTAGGGCTCGGTATTCCTTCCACTCAAGCTTTAAGGCTTCAACATATTTGGAGAATGCATGTTCGCCAAGGACTTTGGCCATCAGAGGATCAGCACGGAATTCCTTAGTCGCATCTTTGAGGTTCTCCGGCATGTTTTTGATGCCTTGAGCCTCGCGTTGTTCACGGGTTAATGCAAAGATATTGTCATAAACCGGCGGGACAACGTCTTCTGCTTTGACATGCTTGATGCCATCTAAGCCGGAAGCAAGGATGACGGCGAGAGCAAGATATGGGTTGGTGGTCGCATCAACATGACGCAACTCGGTTCTTGTTCCCTTTCCTCTAGCGGCAGGGATGCGGATCATGGAAGAGCGGTTGGCATCGCTCCAACAGACATAGCAAGGCGCCTCATATCCTGGGATCAAACGCTTATAGGAATTGATGGTTGGGTTGGTAACAGCGGCCATTGAGCGGCTATGAGCGAGGATGCCAGAAATCCACTTACGGGCAAGCAAGGAGAGCTTCATTGGGTCTTCTGGATCATAGAAGAGGTTATTGCCGTCTTTATCGGATAAGGAACAGTTGGTGTGCATGCCGCTTCCGTTGACGCCAACGATTGGTTTTGGCATGAAGGTAGCGAAATATCCATGCTTTCTGGCCACGAATTTGACGACCTGCTTGAAGGTTTGTACATTATCGCAGGCTTCTAGGGCATTACCGAAGCGGAAGGTGATCTCTTCTTGTCCTGGGGCAACCTCGTGATGGACGGTTTGAATGGTGAATCCTAGTTTTTGTAGTTCAAGGGCAATATCCCTGCGGACATATTCGGCTCCATCGATTGGAGAAAGGTCGAAATAGCTGCCACTGTCTACCGGTTCTAAGGTTGGTTTGCCATTTGCATCCATCTTAAAGAGGAAGAATTCAGGTTCGAATCCGACATCGAATTCAGCAAAACCCATATCCTGCATGGCTTTGATTTGTCTTTTTAAGATATAGCGGGGGTCGCCTTGGAATGGCTTGCCATAGGAGGTATAGACGTCGCAGATCAAACGGGCGACCTTGCCATAAGAGGAATCTTCGAAATCTAGAATCAACCAAGTGGAGAGGTCTGGGCGGAGAAACATATCCGCTTCTTTGATACGGACGAATCCTTCGATGGAAGATCCGTCGAACATGATCTTATTATCTAATGCATCTTCGAGCTGGGAGACGGAGATTTCAACGGCTTTGATGGTTCCCATGATGTCGGTGAACTGTAAGCGAACATAGCTTACGCCTTCATTTTTCGCCATCTTAAGGATTTCGGTTTTGGTGTACTTTTTCATAATTTTGACCTTTTTTCGTGTCGTGACACCTAAAATTATGCTCTTTTTAAGAAAATAGTGGTAGTTATATTTCCAAGAAAAATAAAAACCTAGATTTCATCGAAACTTTTTTCGGAGTGAAACCTAGGTTAAAATTCCAAAAATTAAGCTTTTGGCTTTTGCATCGCCGGTAAGATAAGGCCGTATTGCAGCAAATATAGCATAATTGAACCAACAGCATTGCCGATAATTGCGACAAGTAAGGACAACAACGCGTTCCAGAAGTCGTAATTGGCATTACGCAAATGCGCATAGGCGAAATAGAAGACATTGGCGATGGAGTGGTTGCATCCAAGCAAGACCATCGTGGCGATGGAAAGCATGATCATGACGAGCTTCGCGGGATAATTCTCAATGCGCTTGAAGCATTCCACGGCGATATAGACAAAGACGCCAGCTCCAACAGCTCGCAATAAGCAGCTATACCAAGCGGATCCCTCGCCATATAAGAGTTTGGCTTCCAAGGCCACGCTCCAATCTGGGATGATCAACGCTGCGATATATCCGACGATCAACGCCCCAATAATATTCCCAAGCATCATGATGAAGATGTCGAGCAGATATTTTCTATCGTTGGCTAATACGTAGCCGACTTTTCCAGTGAAAAGGTTGGCCCCGAAGATACAGACACACATCAGCCCTAATGAGAAGAAGACACCACCTAAAATGGGGTGGCCGATGGAAGAGAGTTGCAGATTGATGGCGCCACCGATGCCAATGAGTAAACCGGCCAAAATGCCGAGCCGGAAGGTTTTGAGTATTTCTTTGAACATACAGGTAATTATGGTAGGGAATCCTAAAAGGTCAATAATGCTTTGTTTTATATACTTATAAATAGTTAAATATTGCTATGAAGTTACGTTACCTATTATTTATTTCTGCGTTATCTTTGCTTTCTTGCGCTTCACCTCAAGCAAGCGCCATAGTAGAGTCATCCTCTATTGATTTGACATCGGAAAGAGGCTCATCAAGTTTAGTGAGTTCGCAATCTTCAGAGGCTTGGGTTACCTATGACCGCAATCCTCTGGATGAACCGCTCATAGGTAACCAGTATTATCTCAATCATATCGGCGATATTTATTCCTGTTGGAAGCAATATCGTGGTGACGGGGTGACTATTGCCGTTATTGATGTTGGTTTTGACCCATATCATGAGGACTTCTATTATGCCGACGGGACCCATAAGGTCAGCAATCAATCGGCCGCTTTTGAATATAACCCTTCTTCCAGTCAGGCGGATCGAACAAGCGGCGTTATCACGAGTGTTGGCATTGATGCAGTAACCATTGGCGGCGAAAGTCACGGTACCTTCTGCGCAGGCGTAGCTGCCGCGGCAGTCAATGGCAAAGGCGTTGCGGGCATCGCTCCGAATGCCTCATTATTGTTACTTAAGACCGACTGCATGCCACGATCAGTTCGAGAGGCCTTCTATTATGCTTCCAACCATGGGGCGAAAGTTATCACCATATCCATCGGTTCTTATTATGACTTTAATGGCGATATTCAAAATGATAACGTCTCGAACCTATCAACCGTATTCAACGATGCGATTGAGCAATGCTATAACAAGGGCATTGTCGTTTGCTCTGCTGCGGGTAATGGTGGTGGTTCTAGGCCAACGGAATATACCTATCCTGGTGCTGTGAACCATGTTATCGGCGTTGGTGGACTTGCCGCGAATAGCTCGGGTGAGATTTGGGAAGGCTCTTCCTATAACTCCTCGCAGCAATATCAATTTTGCGATGTATTTGCTCCTTCGGATGAGATGTATGGATGCTGCAATCATAATGGGCTCAAATACCAAGGCGGTTGGAAAGGAACATCCTTTGCTTCGCCTCAAGTTGCTGGCTTAGCCGCCCTTTATTTTCAGAAAAACCCAAGCAAAACCGCTGCGGATTTTGAAACTGCATTATTCCAAAGTTGCCATAAAATCGAGACTTCTTCCATCGCTAACGCATCTCAGCTTGGTTATGGGAGAATCGATGCTGGACGTTTGCTAGGTATCGCCTGCGGCGCCAAAAGTGTGAACGTCAGAGTGCAATCTACTTTCGATACCTTATATTGCTATGCTTGGAACTTGAAGGAAGAACGCGAAAACGCATCTTGGCCAGGAGTTGCCATGAGCAAGGTGAAGGGTATCTATCAGTGCAATGTTCCAACGGGCACTTATGAGTCGCTTGTGATCACCACAGGAAAAGACGGCCCACAGTCGGTAGACCTCTTGGTGCCTAGCTTCCAAGATGGCCATACCTATGTGTTACCGTCTTCTAGTGATTTACCTTATTTAGTTGGATCTTACTCTAAGTGAAGTCCGTCGATGATCTCTTTTAAGCGTTTGGCGGACTTATAGAGTTCTTCTTTTTCTTCCTCGCTTAATGGAAGTTCTAAGACACGTTCAACACCGTTCTTGCCCACTAGGGATGGGATCGATAACGCTAAGCCAGATAAACCATAGATATTATCTAATTCCACCGAGACTGGAAGCATGGTGTGCTGATCACGGACGATGCATTCGGCGATACGAGCGACTGCCATGGCGACACCATAATAGGTCGCGCCTTTGCGCTCAATGATGTGATAAGCGGAATCGCGGACTTCTTCATAGATCTTCTGCATGCCGGCTTTATGATCAAAATGGCCTCTAAGTTCGCAGAACTGGGAGAGTGGAATGCCCGAGATATTGGTGATGCTCCAAACTGGAACCTCGGAATCGCCATGTTCACCGATGATGACGCCGTGGACGTTTTTGGCATCGACATCGAGATGACGGGAGATGAGGTATTTTAAGCGGGCGGTATCTAAGACGGTGCCAGAACCGAAGACGCGATTGGCTGGTAAGCCAGATTTCTTAAGCGCGACATGAGTTAAGATGTCGACCGGGTTAGAGACAATCAATAAGATGCCTTCGATGCCGACCTTCTTGATGTTTTCGATGATGGAAGACATGATCGCGACGTTCTTATTGATCAAATCGAGGCGGGTTTCGCCAGGTTTTTGGGCCGCACCAGCGGTGATGACGATCAATGCCGCATCTTTTAATTCCTCGTAGGTGCCAGCATGGATATCCATTGGATGGGAATAAGGGAGGCCATGGGAGATATCCATTGCCTCTCCTTCGGCTTTTGCTGTGTTGTAGTCGATTAAGACGAGTTCGTTGAATAATGCTTTTTGCATTAAGGCGAAGGCAGTGGAACTGCCGACGAATCCGCATCCGATGATCGCGGCTTTTTTGACATTGACCATTTGTAAATTACTCCTGCGACATTTTTCGCAGGCTCATTTTATAGGGTTTTTCCATAAATGCCTAGGAAGAGACACCAAATAAATAATATTTGGTATATACTTTACATATGTTCCACCGCGAATTTGAGATTGTATCCACGCAGGTCAACTTAGCATGGGATCTGCGCCTAGCAAGTTTGATGCAGATCCTGCAGGATACTGCCCTTGCTGGGGCAGATGATTTGGGCGTGGGAAGTGACGTCGCTTATTTAAAAGGATATCTATGGGTCATCTCACGCATGGATATTGATATCATCCGCGTTCCGAAATATCGCGAGAAGATCGATGTCTATACTTATCCTGGCAAAACCTTAGGATTTTTCTATCCTCGTCATTTCTTTATTAAGGATAAGAATGGAGAGGTCATCATCCGCGCTTCTAGCGTTTGGGCATTGATCCGCAGGGAAGATCGTAAGATTGAGATGAAGAATGTTTTCCCAGAACTTGTTGGTGAATCTTTAGAAGGTGAACTGCCTCGTCCAAGAAGATTGACCCCGATGATAAAGGAAAATATCTTAGAAGAGCGTATTGTTCGTTATAGCGATGTCGATCTCAACGCTCACTTAAACAACACCCGTTATGTTGAGATGATCGATGATCTCATCAGTGGCAAGGAACACATGGAACGCATCTTAACCCATGTAACCTTGAATTATGAACGCGAGGTTAAAGAAGGTGAGACCATTACCTTTGTTGGTCAGACTGGACTCAAAACCGAGGTCACAGGTTATATTGGAGAGCTACCTGCTTTTGAAGCGGAGGTACAATACAAGTAATGGATGCGAAACCTTTAAGAACACACATCCGTTCCTTCCGTGCCTACCGCATCATGGGAACAATCCTTAGTATCACCGGTGCTTACTTGGTGATGATGCTTCTTTTCATATCACTTATTTTTGTCTTGTTAAAATGGCCGTTTGCATCAATTTATGCGGAAAATGCAGCGTTTTCTGAATTTATGGATGCTTATGGCAATGCGATGATCTTCTCATTTCTAGGTGCAGGCGTTGGGATGATGGTGGCATTTGCCGCTGGCATCGTTTTCCTAGCGTTATCTACTCGTAGCAAGATCAAAGATGCCAATCGCGGCATCGATTACGAAGACCTTACAAAGTAACCTGTTTATTATTTCATTCAAATAATCCCTTAAACAAAGTATCATTTGTTCACGAGGTATTTTTATGCACAGCGAAATTGAAATCTCCAAAGGATTCTATTATATCGGCGGATCCGATCGCAGAATCCATCTTTTTGAAAACGTCTATCCATTAGAAAATGGGGTGAGCTACAACTCTTATCTTTATTTAGATAAGAAGACCTTGGTGCTCGATACCGTTGACCGCGCCGTCAGCGAGATGTTCTACGATAACCTTGAGTTCTTGCTCAAAGGCCGTAAGCTTGACTACTTAATCGTCAACCACATGGAACCAGATCACGCCGCGAACATCGGCGAGCTTCTGCTCCGTTATCCAGAGACCACGATTGTCGTCAACCCATTGTCCAAACGCTTCTTATTGAACTTCTTCCCCAACATCAAAGCGAACTTCTTAGTCGTTAATGAAGGCGACACCCTCAATATCGGTGATCATACCTTCACCTTTGTCATGGCCCCAATGGTCCATTGGCCAGAAGTCATGTTCACCTATGAAGTCACTGAGAAGGTTTTATTCTCCGCGGACGCCTTTGGTACCTTTGGTGCCCTTTCTGGCGATATCTACCGTAACGACAAGAACTTCGACCTCAAAGAAGCCCGCAGATACTACACGAATATCGTTGGTAAGTATGGCAATCAGGTTGTCGAAGTCTTAAAGAAAGCGGAAACCATCGAGATCAATATGATCTGCCCGCTTCATGGTCCAATCCATAAAGGCAACCTCAATCCAGTCCTCAATCCATATAAATTATGGGCAACCTATACCCCTGAGGATAAAGACGGCGTCATGATCGCTTATAGTTCTGTTTATGGTGATACCGCGAATGCCGTGGAATGCTTAGCGAGAATGCTTGCCAAGCGTGGCTTGAAGAATGTTGTTGTCTATGATGTCTCCAAGACCGACTCTTCTTATTTAGTTGCTGAGGCCTTCCGCGTTAATACGATTGTCCTTGCTGCGACCACCTATAATGCCGGTGTCTTCGTCAAGATGGAAGACTTCCTCCATGATCTTGCCAACCACAAGATTGAAAATCGCACGATTGCCTTCATCGAGAACGGCTCTTGGGCACCTGCTGCCAAGGCCAATATGAAGCGTATCCTCGCCGATTTGACCAACATCACCTATATTGATGAATCCTTAACGATTGCGTCTAGCCTTAAGGAAGAGCAGCTTGGCAGCCTTGAAGCCATCGCTGAAGCCGTTATTGCTTCCGTCCGCCCAGAAGAGAAGAAAGTGGAGACCGAAGGTGGCATGTTGGATCTCTCTGCGATGTTCAAACTCTCCTATGGCCTATTCGCTCTTGTTACCAAAGGCAAAGATGGCAGAGACAATGCTTCTATCAACAACTCCTTCTTCCAGGTTTCGGATAAACCAAACCTCGTCATGTTAAGCGTCAATGTCGCGAACTTCTCTGCGGAAACCATCCGTGAGACCGGTGTCTTCAATATCTCCGTTTTAGACGAGACCGCAGACTTCTCCTTATTCAAGAGATTCGGTTTTGCCTCTGGTAGAGATACCGAGAAGTTCAAAGGCATGGAGGATCAACTTGGCCGAACGGCGAATGGTCTATATTACCTTAAAGAGCATTCCAATGCTTATCTCTCCTGCAAAGTCGTGCAGACCATCGAATGTGGTAACCACGTCTTATTTGTCGCCGAGATCACCGAGGCTAAGACCTTATCTAACGTCCCAAGCGTGACTTATGCTTATTACTTTGCAAACATCAAGCCAACTCCAATCCCAGCGAAGAAGACCGCGAATGCTGGTGGACCAAAACGTTATGGATGGAGATGCAAGATTTGTGGTTATACCTACGAGAACGATCCTCTCCCACCAGACTTCGTTTGCCCGCTTTGTAAGCATCCTGCAACCGACTTCGAGCGTGTTGAATTATAAGCAATAACGAAACGGCCTCCTTCGAGTGATCGAGGGAGGCTTTTAATGTATGTATCAGAAACAAAAAATGACTCACATGAGCCATCTTTTGTTTGTCAACCAGGTCGATGCCTTCCTGGATCGCACTGTACCACCTGCTAGAGGTGCGCCGTGGTCGTACACCGAACACCATATTCAGCATTGCTGCCGTAATGGCATTACATTTCCACCTTTGACAAGGTCATTATACCCACTTTTCATCACATTGAAATAGCTTATTTCATATTTTTGGTGATGAATATGGTTTTAATGAATGCTTTATTTGGTTCTTCTTCGTCCGTTCTTAAAGAAATCTTGATATATTGCTCTCCATAGTTATTTCTCTTTATGTATATGTTTGCTGTATCGCGCCTGTCCTTTTCTTTTTTAAAAATAGAGGTCTTTAGATATCTTGGAATTCGTTCAATGTCGCTTGGTTTTAAGCCATGCCGCATGCTTATGATGTGTTCTAATCTGCTTTGGTTGCTACGCGCTCTATCATCGTCGAGGTAAATTAAAAGATTATGTCTTCTGTCTTCTAAAGGAACAGGGAGTTTTTTCAAAGCATTAATCAGCTTTTGTTCATAAGAAAGACCTTTTTTCTTTGCCATAAAGTGGCATTATGATAAGCGTGGTTGAGCAGAATTACAAAGGGTCAATTTTGATCTGAAATTTTATCCCTATATTTATATTTACTTACATAGTAAGTAGTTTATATATAGAAGAATAAATATAAATATGGGGATACTTTTTTAAAATCGGCATGTCTGAAAACATCTCTAACAAGAATTAGTTTAGTAAAAAATCGTGGTTGCAGGTTAAACAACAAAAAAACATCTCCGAAGAGACGTTTAGTCAAACAGGGCGGTGAATCCTGAATCGCTGCCATCCATTCCCGAAGGAATGCGCCGTGGTCGCACACCGACTTTCCACCTTTGACAATTAAATTATAACAGCAGTTTAAAATGGAAAACAGTCAAATACTGCAGGGTTATTTGAATTTTTTAACGAAATCCGCAATGGTTTTATCGTAATGATCAGGGTCAATTCTACGAAGATGGGAATGCATGCCATGTTCCCACCATTCGAGGTGCTTGTCCGGTGCGCCAAGTTTTTCATAGAGGGCTTTCGTGCGTATTGGTAAGGAATAGATATCTTCCTTTGACGCCATCATCAAAGATGGGATGCGGATATCCTGGACAACCGCTATTGGACCATTGGTCTTGATGTCATAATGGTAGATCTTTTTGACTTTGGAACGGAAGGCCCATATGCCAGGATAAACCATGCCTTTGTTCTTCGCGATTCGAATCTTCAAGGATTCATAATAACTGGCATATAATCCGTCAGTAACCATGCCAACGATATAAGGTGGAAGATCCTTTCTAGCAGCACAATGCGCAACGGCAGAAGAACCCACGCAGATGCCATGGAGGATAATCTTGTTGATGCCTTTTTCTTCATGAAGATACTTGGCAAATGCAAGGATATCGAGCTGTTCGGCATAGCCACAGCCAGTCCAATAACCTTCGGATAAACCATGGGCACGGGTATCGATGGCTAAGACATTGACACCTGCTTTAGCATAGGAGATGCCATAGAACAGCGAATAGATGCAGGTCTCTGGTCTACCAGGAAGGATGATGACGGCGATGTCGCTGCCAAAATCATAATATAAACCAGCGAGATGTAATCCATCTTCGGTGACCACGCGGACATCTTCTTCTTTGTCTTTGTGCTCTTGCTGGAACTTTAATGATTCATCCCACATATAGAGGATGCCTTCGTTGTTCAAGTCACTTGGATGATCGCGGGTGAATTTGGTAGGTTTTGTTCTGGCTAGGATGATCTTGGTGACCATGTTCGGCACGAAAAATAGCATCGGGATTCCTGGAATCACAACGGTGACTAACAAGACAATGATGATAACCCAAGCCCAAGGGGGTAATGATGATAACAGTAATTTCATATTTTTCTTCGTGACGCATTATACAATTTTCGCGTCATAAATAGGTACAAATACCGCTGATAAAACAAACATAAATAATATGTTTTGTTTTTCTTTCGTTCCTCATGCGCGCGGGTAGTGGTAGAATAGCCACGGTTTAGGAGACTTATAATGAATCAAACATTTGCAATTATTACAAACGACGCCTGCGCATTAAGCAAAGCACTGCGCGAAGAATATGGTGTCGATGAGGTTTTCATTGGCAACATCGATTATCCAGATGGCCGCAGCGAGAAGGCCGATTTGGATTGGGAGAGAATCACCCCAGAAGAATATTTCGGCGGTATGGCCGACAAGAAGCACATCTATAAAACCAGTTGTGCGAACGTCGATGAGATCTATGATGCGATGGCAAAGCAAGCCAAACTTGGCAAAGATATCCTTTGCATCGTCTTATCCGCAGCTTTGTCTGGAACCTATGACTTCTCCATCAAAGCAGCCGAACGCATCGAAAAAGGCTTTCCAAATATCCATGTTAAAGTCGTGGATTCCATGCGTTATTCCACCGCCCTTGGCATGATCGTCTTAGAAGCCTGCTTACGTAGAAAAGAAGGCATGAGTTTCGAAGAAACCTGCAAGTGGATCGAAGAAAATAAATGCCGCTTCCACCAGATGGGCATGATGGACGACATGTTCTTTTTAGCTCGTACTGGACGTGTTTCCAAGGCTAAAGCCTTCTTCGGTAACCTTGCTGGCATCGAGCCGATGGCGGAATTCAATTATGAAGGACTCTCTGAAGTCATTGGCAAAGCCAAAGGCAAGAAGAAAGCCCTTGCTGCCATCGTATCATACGCGAAAGACCGTATTGAAAACCCAGAGGAACATGTCTTGTTCGTCTGCCATTCGATCCGTCCAAAAGAAGCGGAAATGCTTGCTAAGGCCTTGGAGGATGCCATCCATCCAAAGCAGATTATCATCACCACCGTCGATCAATCTAGCGGTGCGAACATTGGTCCAGGCTTATGCGCTGCCTTCTTTTATGGCAAGCCAATCACCAAAGACTTGGTTGATGAGAAAGCCTTAATAGCTAATATCCTAGGATAAGAAATATAGCATGAACCGACTCAGCGGCGCCATGTTCCGCGCGATGATTGCAAACGGCGGACTTGGACTAGAAAGACATTGCAGCGAAGTCAATGACCTCAATGTTTTTCCTGTGCCTGACGGCGACACTGGAACCAATATGACCGCGACGATGCGCGGCGGCATTAAGGCTGTTGCTAATGTGCCAAACGAAGCTGGTATTTCTGAGATTGCAGCTGCGATCCGTAAGGGAATGCTACTTGGCGCACGTGGTAACTCCGGCGTTATCTTGTCGCAATTCTTTGCTGGATTATGCGACGGCTTAAATGGGTTAGAAGAAGCCTCAGTTGAAGAATTCGCTGATGCGATGCAAAACGGCGTTAAGCGTGCATATGAGGTTGTCGTTACCCCGGTGGAAGGCACGATTCTTACCGTTATGAGAGAAGGCTGCGAAGCTGCTTGCTGTGGGTTAAACCGCAACTCCTCATTTGAGGATTATTTCGTCAGTTTGCAGACAAAAATGAAAGAATCCCTGCAAAACACGCCTGAATTGTTGCCCGTTTTAAAGGAAGCGGGCGTTATTGATTCGGGTGGTGCGGGTCTAGTTTATATCATTGAAGGCATGGCCAAAGCCATCGGTGGCAAGATCATCGAAGATGTTTCGTTGCATATTGATAGCAGTGCTTCTAAGCCAATTGATTTCTCCGCCTATAACGAGGATACCAAGTTGGATTATGGTTATTGCACGGAATTCATCTTGCAACTTACCAATGAAAAGAATGGTCCAGCGACCTTTGATTTAGGTGCCTGCATTGCCTTCTTAGAGACCTTAGGGAATTCCATCGTTGCCTTTAGGGATAACAATCTTGTGAAGGTGCATGTTCATACGAAGACACCGGATAAGGCGATTGCTTATGCCTTAACCTTTGGCGACTTCCTTACCTTTAAGATGGAAAATATGACCTTGCAGCACGAAGAGGTTTTGTCGCGACGCGCTTCTAGCCATGACGAGGCGGTTACCCCAATCCCGAAGAATGTCAGAAAGCCCATCTCGATAGTCGCGGTATCACCTACCGAAGGATTTACCAAGCAGTTCAAAGAATATGGCGTGCCTGTGGTCATCCAATCCACAGAGCTCATGAATCCGGATTCCACAGAATTCATCAATGCCTTTGATCAGGCGAACGCAGACAATATCATCGTCTTGCCAAACAATAAAAACGAACTCATGGTTGCCCATCAAGCGGCAAAGCTTTATAGCAAAAGCTGGATCTATGTCTTAGAGACCCCTGATGTTATGAAGGGGATGTGCGCGGCAGCCGTATCGGATTTAGCGGACCTCAGTCTAGAGGATAATCTTTCCCGCATTGAGTCTGCGATTAATAAGGCGCATTCCATCGCCATCGCGAAAGCATCGCATGGATACCGCAACGGAGAAGTCGTTGTTAAGAAAGGTGATTACATTGGCATCTTAGATGGCAGTATTGTCGCTGCAAGCGAAGAAATCGTTGCCGTTTTTGGAAAAACACTGCAAATCTTGCCTAATTTAGATGATATCAGCCTTGTTACTATCTTTGCTGGCGAAATCATCGATGATAAAATGAAAGAACAATTAGAAGCAGTTATCTCAGATATCGACCCCTTTATCGAGTGCTGCATTTTGGAGGGCGGCCAACAGCTTTATGATGTTTGGGCCAGCATTGAATAATGGTAGAACCGAATGATGTGATTGATGTTGAAGTATTAGACGTGACCTTGGATGAACTGCCAGAAGTAGAGGCATCTCCAAAGAAAGTGACCTCGGATAAGCGTAAGCAGATTGTCTTTTGGGGCAGTTTGTCTTCTACCTGCACCCGTTATGCATTGACGTTGTTTTTATTAGGTGCTTTAGGCGGCCTTGCTTTTGCTATCGTCTATGGAGAGATGAAAGCGACCTTCCAATTGGTCCTTATGATCATCGCTTTCTCTATTTCCTTCTTAGGCATCATCGCCGGCATTGTTGGCTTTATTGCCAGAAAGATTGCGATTAAATACATGAAGCAAGATCCCAATTACGAGCATCAGGTGGAATAGTTATGGCAAAGATCGTTTGTGAGAATCTATCAAAAATCTATAATGCGGGCAAAGAGAATGAAGTCCGTGCTTTAGATGGTGTTTCTTTTAGCGTAGACGAAGGTGAATTCGTTGTAATTTTAGGTCCATCTGGAGCTGGCAAGTCCACCTTGCTAAACATTCTTGGTGGCATGGACAAAGCCTCCACAGGCTCTTATATCGTCCGTGACCAAGATGTCGCGCAGTTCAACGACAAACAGCTGCAATTGTTCCGTCGCAAAGACATCGGTTTCGTCTTCCAGTTCTATAACTTGATGCCGAATTTAACCGCAAGAGAGAATGTCCAACTCGCGGCTTCCGTTGTGGATACGCCGTTTGATGCGGCGGAGACATTGAAGAATGTTGGTCTAGGCAACCGCTTCAATAATTTCCCAAGCCAGCTTTCTGGTGGTGAGCAGCAACGTGTTGCCATCGCTCGAGCACTCGTTAAGAACCCAGCATTGTTATTGTGCGATGAACCTACCGGCGCTTTGGATTCCAAAACCGGCGCGTCCATCATCAAACTATTGATTGATTTGGCACATTCTATGAAGATGACTGTCATCATGGTCACCCATAATGCAAAGATCGCAGATGTGGCACAGCGTCTCATCTTAATTGCTGACGGCAAGATTGTTTCCGATCAAAAGAATCCATCTCCAAAGTCTCCGGACGAGATTTCCTGGTAAGAGGTAAATCATGGAAGAACAAGGCAAGAAACCACAGCCGTTTATCAAGCGTTATGACACGATTATCGCTTTTTTAGGTATTGAGGTGCTTGCTTTAGCATTGTTTGGTTTTGGTGGAGCAACAGGTTTATCTATCATTCAAATCGCCAGTGTGTTCGTTGCTTTATTAACGATCCCATTCATCCGTAATAATTTGCCAGAGAAATGGATCAGCAAGGCCATATTGGCTTTATCGCCATTAGCCATCATGATGGCCCTATTTGCCTTTGGCCCATTTTGGTCGAACGCCTATTATGGTGGGAACATCGTCAATATCGTCCTCTATGGTGGGCTGACTCTATTCGGAGGGTTAGGCGTTTTTGTTCTTGGTTATGGTCTAACGCAGAATAAGGCTGCAAAACTCAAGTATATTCTTTGTGGTGCCCTCGTTGGACTGGGTTTATATGTCTTGATTTCCGGCGGCTATTCCTTAATTCGTTATGGTGCGTTTTATGCCTCAAGATATGCAGGCATGGTCTATTACTATGAAGGCGTGATCTTCCCAATCGCGAAAGAAACCAAGGCCTTGATTGGATTTGAATTCTTTGAAGTGGTGATGTCTTATGGTAAGTCCGCCGCGGTGTTGCTTGCTTCTAGTGGGATCGCTTTGATCCCAATGTTCAAAGAGCCATCCAAGAAGAGTTTCATCTTTGTTGCTTCGTTGACATTGCTTGGTTGGTTAGACTTGATTCTTACCCCGTATCTAGGTGGTATCATCATCGTGTTAACGGTCTACCTGATCATGGGGCTTGTGTTCCTTGCGCTTCATTTTGCCAAGAAATCCAAGAAGGCAAAGAAGGCGCTTCATAAAGGTACGAACATCGCTTTCTTCGTTTTAATCGGGCTCGTGTTCCTTGGGGTTTTGCTATTAGCCATCGATGCAGGAAGCAATGCGATCGTGAATATGAATATCCCAAAGATCTCTGCTCAACTCGCTTCTAGCACAAGTCCATTGGGCAAACTTAAGCAGGCCTTTAGACTGACATTATTCAATGGCAACCTTTCTTCTAATGCGAAATTCTCTTTGACTTCTACTTTATTTGGATGTGTCCCAAGTAGCATTGTGAAGACCAATGTCTTTGAGTTTGATGCCCTATATCAGACGGGATTTGTAGGGTTTTTCGCAGTATTAACCGTTATTTTCCTAGGTATTAGGCAATCTCGTAGTTTCTTGCTTCAGGAGACAAAAGATGAATCTTATCGCCTTGCGATCGTATCGATGTTGCTCACGGGCTTCATTTTCTATAGTTTTCAAAACGATGAACTCCCATACATTTATCAAAACCTTTTCTCGCCGCTTTCTAAGAATGGCGTTTGTTTTGGATTACTCTTCTTATTAGGTGTGATATACCGTACCCCAATCAAGGAGGAAGCCGCTCATGAATAAGATGACCAAGCGTTTATTATGGCTGCCTTTGACTGTTGCTTTAGCCTCCTGCGCGGATACAAATGAACTCTACCCAGGTAATGCATATGCTCAATATGGGGTGACCATCAATCGTTATCACGAATGGCCAGAAACGATGAAGGGCCTTGAGGCTAGCACAACCATTACCATTACGAACGAGGAACATGGTTATTTCAATGGCAAGAATGTGCTAGATGCTGACCGTAAATTAGAAGACTGCTACGGGTTTGAGCAGGCTAAATCGTGGCACCCAGAATACTTTAAGAACGAAGCGGGGAAGGATTTATATTGGCTAGATCCAAATACCTACAGCGATATCATCAATCATGGCATCGGCACCTATGCCGATCAGTCTTCCCTATATGAGACGGTCTATTCTCAGAATAAGAAGCTTTCTAGAATCCACTCTGGTTTCAGCAAAGGCTATCTATCCAAACTTTATAACGGCCAGATCCGTTGTAATGCCTGGGCGTTCTACGCGATGGTCTTCTTAGATCAAGAAGGCTATGGAACCTTCTTCCCAGCAGAGCTTAATAATGCGAAGTATTTTGCCTTTGTTGCTCGTGGCGGTAGAGACTCTAATGACTCAAGAATCGGAAATATGGTTTCCTTCGATATCGTGGTTACATTCTATCGATATAAAGAAGACGGCAAGACTTTGATGGCTAATGAAGTGGTGCTCGATAATGTGAAACTTCAGGCCAATAAGTCTGCAGAAATCACCTCTTTGGTTGGCTTTACCTTTGAAGATGTGGGCATTAGTCCAAAAGGCATCATCGGTATGTCGATGAAAATGACGGAACTTGATGACCCATACCGCGATGATGATAATAACATTCCAAGCATGGACTTCACTGACAATGCGAAAATCCATACTGGGCTTGGTTTATATGAAGTGTTGTTGCCAGATTCGACCTGGTATTAATTCGTTATTGAACGTAAGGCGAGATGTCTAACCATTCGCCCATTTTGGTGTCTGCGGAATCATCATCTAGGATCAAGGTTCCTTTGGCGGGAGTGAAGGTCATCTCTGAAAAATAGATCTTGCCGTTAATCTCATAAAGGTCGCAGCGAACGAATGGGAAGGGTTTGCATAAGGCTTCAGCGATACGCACCATTTCATCAAAACAAGCAGGTTTTGCAGGTGTTTTATCACTTTTCTTCCATCCATTGAACTGACTTTCGTCAAATGGGGTCCAATCAATATAGAGCTGATCGTAACGGATATCTTCGCCTCTTCCTGAGACGACATAAAGGTTTTTGGCTTTGCCATTGAAGACATGAATCTTATATTCGATAGGCAAGGAGGATGGACCGCCAATAAAGTCTTCGACGATGATTTGAGGCTTGATAGGAGAATAATGTGGCTCGACAGTCTTCTTGCCATAATCGGATTTCAGCCACTTGTTGAATTTCTTTCTAGCGGTTTGAATATCGAACTCAGCTTTGTTTCTAACGATGATATTCCAGCCCGATGCATGGGTGCATTTCAAAACAAATGCATTCGGTAGTTGATCTAATGGGATATCATCAAAATGGTCATAAATCCCGTGGATAGGAATCAAAATATCTGCAAAACCCTGTTCTTTGACATACTCACGCACACCAGCGCGACCTGCGCATTTGCTCACTAAAGGGTCCTTTGGATAGACATATAGACGTAGATATTGCAGCTTCTCGGTATAAGTCAGAGGATGATCTAAATGCAGTTTCTTATGGGTAATATAGCGATACTGCAACTCGATATATTTCTTTTTAGAAATGGCTTTGATGATGTTGCGGCTGCACACCCCAACAAAGCGAAGGAAAGGATTTTCCTTAAGATTCTTGTTGCTCATTCGGAACCCCCTTGCTTTTATGCAACACCATCAGGACGAGGTGCTCTTTCATAATAAATAAACTTAGTAAATAGATGATGGCGCTAAGCGCAGTGCTAATTAATAAGGAGAATAGATAGCTTTGCCATACCTCTAATCCTGCAGTGAAGAATGCATTGCTTAGGAACGGACAGAAGAAAGCACAGAAGACACCGACTAAGGTTGATGCAATCAAGAGCTTTAATGAATTCATCGTAAATATGGTTTTACGGGCATAGGTCCATGAAACCCCGATGAGATAACCTAAAACGATTAAATCGGTTACTGCGGTAGCGATGGCAACGCCGATGACAGGGCGATTGTTGAATACGAGCAAGCCTAAGATCAAAGAGCCAGCGATATTCAAGAGGACCCCTAATAACAAAGCGATGGAATAATGCTTCTCACGCTTCTGTGGCAATAGGATCTGAGTATAGATCGTATCGCAGATGGAATAGGTCAGCATCATCGACGATAGAATCATCAAGACCAGGTTGGCATCGTTATATTGCCCAATCGCAGTATCGCTAGAACCAGAGATCAAGGCCGTAATAGGGGTGGCCATGGTTGCCATTGTAGCGATTGCGGGCATCGCAATGAAGAAGGTCACGTTGAAGGAATAACGCAGCAAATTCACATAAGCATTCTTATTGGGCCTGCTCCAATAGTAGTTCGCGCTTGGCATGAAGACCATATAAAGCGAGGTCGTTAAGCCAATGATGATATCAATGCCTTTGACGCCGACAGAATATGAACCAACGGCGGCTTTGCTTGGGTCGAAATAACCAAGCAAGAAGGAATCGGTTTGGTTATAGACGGTTAAGAAGAAGGAGATGAAGAATAACGTTAATAATGTCCTTCCATATTGCTTGAAGTCATATTTGGAGGTCTTTCTGAGACTGATATATTTTGGCAATCGAATCAAATTGATGATGACGGTCATGATGGTTAATGAAACCGTGATGGCAGCGTAGATATAAATCTCATTGATTGGATAAGCGGTGGGGTGGACGAAGATGAATGTCATCGCTGCGGAGATGGCGATGGTAAGAATCGATCTTATGGTGATATAGAAGTGCTTCTCTAAGGTAATGTAGATCCATTCAAAGGAGAAGACCCCGGTTAAGAAATTGATGGAGAGCAAGAAGATTAAGGCACTATTTTCTTTTAGGCTTGGTACCGTCAGGATTAACGACGACATCAATCCAAAGCTGAACAAAGTCATGATGCCTTGGAGAATGAAGAATTCCTGGGCTTTATGGGATAAGGCTTCTCTATCGTCTTTGACCTTTGCGCATTCTCTGATTGCAATGTTGGGGATGGAGATGCGCGCAAGGACCAAGAAATAATAGACGAAGGTATTCGCCCAGGTATATAGACCAAAGACATTGTCACCTAAAGCACGGGTGATGTATGGAAACGTCAAAAACGAAAGAACGGTCATCGTCAATGTGCGAATCAGATTGATGATGACATTTGCCCTTAGCTTTTTTGGTGGATTAATCGCTTGCGTAGCTGTTTCCATGGTGAGCATTATACACGGCAAACAGGAAGATTAGAGAAGCTGATTGATGAATTCAAAAATGGCTTTGCCAGTTTTGAGGCTGCCAAGTTCGTCGTTGATATGACCTTTTAACGGGTTTTGTTTTAAGTTGATGAGATTGCCGTTTTCATCAAGGTGGGACTTCAAGAAAGAAATAAGCGCGGCTTTGTTATCCTCACCTTCAACCCAGTTGATCGCATCAAGATAATGTTCTTCAAGAGGGCTAGATTTGGTAGAGATAACGACATCTGAGTAGCCTAGATATTCAAGCACTTTGGATGGAACGGAGTAGGGGTCTAATTGGGTATCAAACCTTCTTGGATTAATCGTCGCTATTGCCCCAGCAACATAGGAAAGATGTTCATTTTTGCTGATTTCACCCAAGAATTGCAGGTTTTTTGAACTTTTTTGTTTCAAAATTGATTCTAACGGACCATGTCCAGAGAGGATTAAATCGGCGTTTGGATGGAGAAATTCATAGGCATCGATGAGATCCAACACGCCATAACGTTCATAAAGCGCTCCTCCAAAATAGAGATAGGGACGCTCGGCTTTATGTGGCTTGATTTCATCTTCATCGAGGATGCCAAGCTGATAATAAACAGGCTTGCCTTTAGGATTGAAAAGATCATTTAGTCCCTTGGTCAGGCAAATGTATCCATCGGCTTTACGAGCAAAATATTTGCAGGCCAAAGGATAATAAAACGGGACATTAGAGATGTTCGATGGATTATCCGTGCATACGGCAACGATCTTTACGCCTGTTTGCTTTCTTAAGGATAAAGCAAGGCGCGTGCATTTCACGCTTAAAGAATCAAAGATGAGGGTTTTGATGGCGTTTTCGCGAATTTTTTCGGCAAATAGAGCCGTTTGATAGATGAATCCATCATCCTGAACGTCACTTGGAATAGTAGATAAATGTAGGACACCGCATTGACTAGATAACGCCTTAGATAAGCGATAATAAAAGTTCTGATTGGCAGGATTTAAACGTATGCCCTGTTCATGCGCTTTCTTCGCGGCAGTAGGTCCTAATAAAGAAGACAACAAAGCGATCATCATTTGCCTTCTCCTAAGAATTTCATAAAGATGTCTAAGTGATAATGAGCTGATTTCTCGATCGTGTTTTCTTTCGCGACTTTACGGGCTGCTTCTCTCATATCCTCTTGGATATTCTGAATGGCCTTTAAATAGGCTTCTTCATCATCGACATCAATCACATAGCCATTGATTCCGTCTTGGATGAGGTTTAAGGCGGCATTCACCTTATTTGAGGATATCACAGGCAAACCCTGTGACATGGCTTCGTTGATGACATGGCCATAGATATCTTCTTTGGAGGAGAAGACAAAGCCATCGCAATAACGGAACATCAACAATAGGTCATCATGCTTCTGGTATGGTAAAAGGTGGACTCTTTCTTCTAACCCTAATTCTTCGATTAAGGCTTCATATTTCTCTTTTAAGGGCCCTTCTCCGGTGATGATGAGCCCATAATCTTGGGGAAGCTTGCTCCATATACGGATCAGTTGCTCAAAATTCTTTCTTGGAATGAATTGACCAGATGAGATCAATAAATGGTCGTGGTTATAGCCTGCTTTCTTGCGCTCTCTAAGCCTTCTAGACGTTTCATAGGAACGCTTGACGATCTCGCTTTCATAGATTGTGGAATAAGGGTAAAAGAGGATGCGTTCTGGGTCAGCACCATAATGCAATAAGTATTCTTTGGAGCGCTCGTCGGGGCAGAAATAGAGGTTTGCGCCTGAGATGTTACGCCTCTTATATTTATATTTCCAACCCGCTTCTTTGACTGGCACAATCCCTCCATTGATGTAGAAAATGTAGGGTATTTTGTGATTTTTACAGTAGGCGATGACGTTTTGCTCACTGAAGGTTCGCCACCCATTGAGGACAACGATATCAAAGTTACCCTTCTTTAAAATGGAGGCTGGTTCCCTCGTCCAATTGTTGATGCCGCCTAGAGGCATGGAGTTACAGATAATCTGGGTGAAATATTTTGGCTTGCGGTTATAGAATGCCGCGCTTCTTCCGCCTTCTCTATGGCGCTCGAAAACGGCAGTGATTTCGCAATTTTGGCCAAGGACATTAAAGAAATCGACCTTGTAGGGAGCGGGATGATTGAAAAGCCAATACACCTTCATGGCGATAATTATCGCACGGATGGTTATAATGTGCTTATGTTTTCTAGTTGGGACGAAGTGATTTCCTCTTTGAGGAGCAAACCATACTTCCAGGAATTGGAACGTTTTTGGGACGAAGTTTATGCAAAATCGACCGTGTATCCAAAGCGTGAGTTGATTTTCAATGCCTTTAAGCAGTGCCCATTGAGTCAAACGAAAGTCGTCTTGCTAGGGCAAGATCCCTATCATGAAGAAGGACAGGCGATGGGACTATCGTTCTCTGTCCCACAAGGGGTTATCATCCCGCCTTCACTAAAGAATATCTATAAAGAGATTGAACAAGATATTGGCTGCTATATGAATGAGCATGATGGTGACCTCACTTATCTTGCCAAACAAGGCGTCTTGTTGCTAAATGTGAACCTTACCGTAGAGGCCCATAAGGCTTTATCACACCAGAAGAAAGAATACCTCGCCTTTACAAACGATATCCTATCTATATTGAACAAGCTAGATCGCCCAATGGTTTATTTATTGCTTGGTAATTTTGCGAAAGGATTCGCGGATAAACTAGATCATCCAAAGCAGCTGGTATTGACAGCAAATCACCCTTCGCCGTTATCCGCAAACCGCGGTGGCTTTTTTGGAACGCACTTATTCTCAACCTGCAATCAGTACCTTGAAGAAAATGGCGTTGCTCCAATTCAATGGGGAAATGCATTGTTTTAACGATTTTAATGCCTGAAAATTACATGACCCTCTGGATGATTTGCCTATTCTTTTTGCATTCTTTTGTTTATGTCCTATAATTTGAATCGTCGATAGGGGAGTCGAAAGACTGAGAGGCGAAAGCGACCCTTTGACCTGAACTAGGTAATGCTAGCGGAGGGAATCGAACGATGCATCTATTCGTCCTTTCCTTTGGCTAGCGTGGAAAGGAATTTTTTATGGAAGAAAAGCGTAGTTACCAATTTGTGCGCACTCTTTGCGAGATTGGCATCATGGCGGCGTTAGGTTTTGTCTTGGATGAACTGCAATCTGCTTATTCAAGGCCGTTATTCGCCACGGGTGGATCCATCGGCATTGCCATGGTCTGCGTCTTTGTTATGGGGTATCGCCGCGGGTTCTTCGCCGCACTTGCGACCGGACTCATCATGGGTATTTTGGATACCATGACAGGGCCATATATCTTGCCAGGCAGTTTTGGCATGGCCTTCCTTCAAGTTGGGTTAGATTATGTTTTAGCCTATCCCCTTGCCGCCCTTGGTTGCTTATTTAAACCATTATTCGATAAAGCGGAGACGAAGAACAAGAAAGCAGGCATCTTGATACTGGGATGCGTCATTGGCGGATTAGCAAAATATGGCGCGCACGCGCTTGCCGGTATATTATTTTGGACAAGCGACCCAGAAACATTCGCTTGGGGGCTTAGCTACATGAATCCCGTCGCCTATGCGCTAATCTATAATGGGGCATTCATGTTGCCTTGCATATTGTTATCTACAACATTATGTGTTGTGATGCTATATAAGGCACCTACGATCTATTCTAACCCCGATTCGATCTATCGTGGCATCCACAAGGAGGAGAACTGATTATGATATTCTCAATGATTCTAGGATCCTTGACCTTAGCCGGTGGCTTAGGCGGATTTGTTTATTATCTCATTCAATTCATCCAATCTTATACTGTTGAGACTGGAGAATGGGGAACCCAAGTCAGCTCTGATCAAGACCTCATGGTCATCTTCTTTTTGTTCTTGATGATCGCGATTGTCGGCTTCAGTGCGCTTTTTAGTGCCATCCGTAAAAAGAAGAGCATGATGCAAGGATATACCCTTGAGGTTTCTATCGTTGGGCTTATCTCTGCGATCTATGGATTAGCCAGATTGCTTAAGGCCTATAGCAAAGGAAAACCAACTGAGAATTATTGGATTTGGCTTGCCATCTCCTTAGCGGTGCTCGCGTTGTTCATGATTTGGAATAACGTCTTATTACGCCTTGATAAGGCTGCAAAACCTGTTCAAAATCCTGAAATTCCTGCAAAAGTCGAGGAAATCGTGGATGAACCTGAGACTGAGGAAGAAGCAATCCCAGAAGAGGAAGAAGCACCTATGATGGAAGAAGCCCCAAAAGAAGAGGAGCTTCCTGAGCCAACAAAAGAAGAGAAAGAACCGGAAATCATTGACGTTTATCCATTGCAGCATAAGCGCTTCCGCGTCCGCATGGAGAATAACCCAAATGTCATTATGTCCTTTGACACCAAAGAAGAGGCCATCGCTTACGCGAATAGCCTAGCAGCCAAAAAGAAAACCAATGTAACCATTAAATAATTACGTATAATGTACACCCGAGGTAAGTTATGAGCGAAGAAGAAATCAAAACCCCAGAGACGGAAGAAGGCAATCCTAATGAGGATGAATTCCTTGACGAGAAGCCTCTTCCTGTTGTTCCTGAAGTAGTACCAGAACCCGAGCCAGAACCAGCTCCTGAGCCCAAAAAAGAAGAAGTTCCAGCCAAACCGATCCCAGATCATTACGATTATGATGATGCGCGCTTAGAGAACATCGAGAAAGCGCGTATCCTTTGGAATAAGGGATACCGCAAGCTATCGACCATCAAATTCTTTGTCGCGATTGGTATTTTAGTCATCATCGTTATCGGATGGATCGTTCCAACCACTGTCATGAAAGATGCCGGCGCGGTACCAATGTATATTGCCCTTGGCATTGCTGGTGTTGGTATCGTTGGCTTATTGATCTTCAGCCTATTCCAGAAGAAAGCGGATAAGAAAGGCATTGAGCAGTATTTCACTTCTTATTATGGCAACCTCAATGACTATGTTTTCGATGGCATGAAGATTGAGAACCTCCAAGGCGCCTTCGATACGAAGGTCTCGGCTGAAGAAGTAGAAGCCTGCTTCCTCTATCCAGGCGCGACCAACGTTGGAAGCCGCGAATCCTTAACCTTTACTTATAAAAATATGGATTGTGCCTTAGCCGATGTCGCCGTTCAAAAGGCCGCTTCCCGTGGCTTGCAAACCGTCTTCGTTGGCAAATATCTAAGAACCCATAACACCCTTGATTTTGAAGGCGTGGAGCCACTTATCATCTACTTTAAAGGCAATGACCGTGCGATTCCTCCAATCGCGATTGCCGAAAAGCAGCCGATCGAAGAAAGCGCGAAATACGCGGTCTATGGCCCTGCTTCCTTGAAGCCGGTTTTGACCCGCGAACTCAAGAAGGCATTGAACCAGATCAACACGAATGCCTTGTTGGTGGATGTAGCCATCTCCATCATGCCAGGGCGCACCTATTGGGCGCTTGGCTACGAAGACGATTTGATGGTCCTCCCAAGCCAGAACCCATTCAATCCGGAATTCGTCATGCAGTATAAAGAAGAGCTGCGCATGATTCTGGACATCGCGCTTATGATGAATGCTCCAAAACAGGCATAATCACGATACCAGTAGCAACGAAATCTCATCGGTCTATCCCGGTGAGATTTTTCTCTATGAGAAAATGATTCTTGGACTATAATATAGACGAGCTGAGATGAATATCTCTACGCTAGTCAGGATTTGATTATGGTCGACGCAACAGATCAGCGTATTAAGCGCTGGAAAAAGGTACAAGCATACAAGCATGATGGCATGCTGCATCGTCAATGGTCTCCGGCTTTTCTGGTGCAGGAAACAGAGGACTATTGGGCTTTGGCAAGCCGCGCTTCTTTAGTCACGGAAAGTGATGGCAGGAAATGGGTCACAAGAGAGAAGGCCGTTTTCTTGCTCTACAAGAAGAAGTGGATGAACGTCATCGCGATGTTCAAGACCGAACATGATATCTGCTATTACGTCAATATCGCTTCTCCAACCATCCTCGATAAAGATTACCTGAAATACATCGATTACGATCTGGATGTGAAACTCTATCCTGATGGTGTGGAGCGTACCCTCGATGAAGGCGAATTCGCCCGCCATGTGCAGACCTATGGCTATCCAGTGCCGCTTCAGAAAATCATTGCCCGTTCCGCTGAGGAAGTGAAACAGATGATTGCTGAACGCCAGCCACCATTTGATAATGAATTGATCTTTAAGCTATACGATCGATTCAAAATTATGAATCAGCCAATGAAACCTAAGAAAGAAGGGGATGAGTAGCAATGAAGGCTACCTTGATTTCAAACGCGAAAGAAGATACCGTTGCCCTTGGCAAGGCCATCGCTTCTAAGTTATCCCCCGGGGACGTCATCCTCTTAGAGGGTGATTTAGGCGCGGGCAAAACGAGTTTTGTCGGCGGTGTTGCCAAAGGATTACATATTCAAGGCGATGTGATCTCCCCAACATTCAACATCATGAAATGCTATTTTGAGGGTGATTTGCCGTTGTATCATATCGATGCATATCGCCTTGAAGGGCAGAACATCGAACTTGGTTTAGATGAATATATTGAAGGCGATGGCGCCTGTTTCATCGAGTGGCCGACCTATATTGCCCCATTAATCCCAGAAGAACATTTACGCATTGTCTTGGAGCATCGTGGTGGCGATACCCGTAACATTACCTTAATCTCCAACGACCCTCATTACGATGTCTTCGTTGAACTTGCGAAGGAGCAATTCCATGCGTGTTAGTTTGTTATTAGATAGCTCCGATCAAAATCTTTCCGTCGGATTTGCTAGTGAAGGCAAATTGCTTTTCGGCACCTCTTACCCAGCCTGGCAAAGACAATCGGAGATGCTTGTGGCTGAGATTGATAAGCTCATGAAAGAGCATGAGTTAAGTAAAGATGATATTGCTGCCGTCATCGTTGGAAAGGGTCCAGGAAGCTATACGGGCGTGCGTATCGCGATGTCGGTTGCTAAGGTCACCGCATTAGCGTTGCAGATTCCATTATATCTTGCTTCTAGCCTTGAAATTCTTAAAAACCCCGGCAAAACCAGCCTATGTGTGATGAATGCAAGGTCTAAACGTTCCTACGTTGGGCTATATAGTAACGATGGAGCGATGCAAGAAGACGGCATTTGGGAGAACTCCGAAGTGCTAACCTATCTAGCGGAACATCCTGAGGTTGTCCTATGTGGCGATACTAAATACTTAGGTGTGGAAGGCGAGATAAATGATGTGCTTGCAAACCTGGCGTTATGTGAGGATGAAGCCCATCGCATCGAGAACCCGCTTGCCGCGAAACCAATCTATTTAAAAGATAACTACGAGAAGGGCAAATTCAAAACGGTTGTCCGTAAACTCATGCCAGCGGATATGTCTGCCGTTCTTGAGATTGAGCAATCCTGTTTAAAGAACCCGTATACTGAGCCACAATTGCTCTATGAGATGAACGAGAATCCAATCGCTTATCTTTATGTTGCTGTCGTGGATCATGAAATCGTTGGTTACCTTGATTTCTATATCACCTTTAATTCTGCTTCGATTGCTAGAATCGCGGTTAAAGAAGCCTTCCGTAAGAAAGGCATCGCTTCATTGCTTATCAAGCAGATGGAGAAAGATTTCGAAACCCAGGCTGAACCGATTGAATATACAACCCTTGAAGTTCGTAAGAGCAATCTAGGCGCACAAGCCTTCTATGAGAAACTTGGCTTTGAAGTGATTGTCACGAAGAAAGCCTATTATGATGATGGGGAAGACGCGATCTATATGGTGAGGAGCGAAATCCATGGCTAAGATACTTGCAATTGAATCTAGTTGCGATGAAACCGCAGTCGCGATCACCGATAATGGCAAATTGCTTGCCAATGTCGTTGCTACCCAAATCGCGGTGCACGAGAAATTCGGCGGCGTCATGCCAGAGATCGCTTCCCGCTTACACACCGAGAATATCGGTGCTTGCCTCCAACAGGCCTTAGATGAATCCGGCCTTAAGTTTGAGGATATGGATGCCTTTGCTGTGACCCGTGGCCCAGGCCTCATTGGATGTCTTCATGTTGGCCTTCAAGCGGCAAAGACTTTGGCGATGCTTTACCAAAAACCACTCATCCCTGTGCACCATTTAGCAGGCCATATTTATGCGAATGAATACGTAGGAACCATGCAATTCCCGCTTCTTTGTGTGGTTGTCTCAGGTGGAAATACCGAATTTGTCATCATGAAAGACCACATGGATTTTGATATTGTGGGCGAGACAAAAGATGATGCAGTAGGGGAATGTTATGATAAGGTTGCTCGCGTTTTAGGTTTACCTTATCCAGGTGGTTTGCCGATTGATCAACACGCTAAAAACGGCAAGCCTGTCATTCACCTTCCAGTCCCAGAGGCTGGCGGTGGCAAATATGATGTCTCTTATTCTGGGCTTAAGACCGCTGTTATCAATTATGTGAATAACCGGAAACAGAAGGGCGAGACCGTTGATGTCGATGATATGGCCTGCTCCTTCCAAACCGTTGCCATCGGCATGATTTTAGATAAGGCCATGAGGGCTGCAAAAGACTATAACGTCAAGCAAGTCATTCTTGCTGGAGGCGTATCCGCCAATAGTTATCTTCGTGCGAAGATGAAAGAGCAGCTCGAAGGCACGGGCATCGATTTGATCATCCCACCGTTATGGTGCACCACGGATAATGCCGCGATGATTGCCAAAGTCGCGGAAAGACTCTACGAAAAGGGTTTCTTTGCCCCGTTGGATTTAGGCGTAGATCCAAACTGGAAAATCGATGCTTGGGACGATTATTCCACACGTTAATTTGTTAAATACTAAGTATTGAACAAAATCTTGCATTGTTTCTAGTGCACTTTTTCTTGCACATGCGTAAAATATCCGTGCTATGCAACCAATCGCAATTACTATTCAAGAGCTTTATGCTCGCTTCGCTAGGGGCGAAGACCTCTCCGCACTTGAAAACGTGCTATTAGAAGGCTGGATCCGTACCAATCGTGACTCCGGCTCCATTGGATTCATCTCCATGAACGATGGATCCTGCTTTAAGAATCTTCAGATCGTCTACGATCAAAGCCTTGCAAATCACGATGAAATCGCCCATTTGCTTACCGGTGCCGCGATCTTAGTCAAAGGCAAAATCGTCATGACGCCAGAAATGAAGCAGCCATTCGAGATCCATGCTGTTGAGGCGATCGTCCTCGGCGACGTTGATCCAGAATACCCACTTCAAAAGAAGCGTCACAGTTTTGAGTATCTCCGCGAGATCGCTTATCTTAGACCACGCACCAATACCTTTGCCGCGCTTTATCGCGTCCGTTCTGTTTTAGCTTTAGGCATTCATGAATTCTTCCAGAATAAAGGATTCGTTTATGTCCATACCCCAGAGATCACCGCCAACGATGCTGAAGGCGCAGGTCAGGTATTCACCGTTACCACAAATGACGATGAGGGCAAGCTCAGCGAGACCGATTTCTTTGGCAAGAAGGCATCCTTGACCGTCTCTGGACAGTTGCATGTTGAAGCCTTCGCTTTAGCCTTCCGCGATGTCTATACCTTTGGCCCAACCTTCCGTGCCGAGAAATCCAATACACCAAGACATGCTTCTGAGTTCTGGATGATCGAGCCAGAAATCGCCTTCGCGGATTTGGATGATGATATGGAACTCATGGAAGAAACCATCAAGTTCTGCATCAAGTATGTGATGGAGAAGTGCCCTGATGAAATGGCCTTCTTCAATCAAATGATTGCCCCAGGCTTAATTGACAAACTTAATAACGTATTAGCCACACCATTTAGGAAGATGACCTATACCGAAGGCATTGAATTATTGAAAAAAGCTGTGCAAAACGGCCATAAATTCGAATATAACAAGATTGAATGGGGCATGGATTTGCAATCCGAACATGAACGTTATCTCACCGAGGAAATCGTCAAGGGACCGATGTTCCTTTATAACTATCCAAAGGAAATCAAGGCCTTCTATATGAGAGAGAACGATGATGGCACAACCGTTGCCGCTTGTGACTGCCTTGTTCCAGGAGAAGGCGAGATCATCGGTGGATCGCAGCGTGAAGAGCGTTGTGATATCCTCAAAGCCAAGATGGATAAGATTGGCAACACGGAAGGGTTGGAGTGGTATCTCAACCTCCGTAAATATGGTGGTTGCATCCACAGTGGCTTTGGCATCGGCTTCGACCGCTTGCTTATGTATCTTACCGGTGTGAATAACATCCGTGACACCCAACCATACCCAAGAACATCCTCTGCATTAAAGTATTAAGGAAAGCATGGAAGAGAACGTAACACCTCTAATCGACGAAAGCCAAACTGAGGTCAGCGAGGAAGAACCTCCTACCCCAGAGATGTTGGCTCAAAGAGCACTTGCGTTAAAGCGTCTGTTCTGGTTTTTAGTCGTGCTTTCTGCGATTGTGCTTGCGTTCATCATTTGGGAATTATTTGATTTAATTGGAGGCATGGTCTAATGGCAAGTGTAGCATTGACAAAGCAACAAAAAGCAGAGAAAAGGTATCGTTCTGGATGCCGGACGATGTTCTTTGGTTGCATCTTGCTTTTCATCAACGCTACGTTGCAATTATTGACCTTCGCATGGGCTTTTCTTTATAAGCTGTTGCCTAGTGGAGAGATTTGGGACCTTATCAAGGCTTCTTTTGATGCCTCCTGGCAAGATCCTACTCAAATCGTGCAATTCCTATGGGCACCGATTATGGCAATCTTCTTGATTCTTGCTGGCATCGGTGGCATCTCTTGGATCAAAGATAAAGGCCCGTTGATGAGTTTTGCCCCATTGATGGCGATGATCTCACTGGTGTTTATTGTTGTGAATTTATTCCTCGATTTAAGAAAATATATTATGAATGGTTTCGATTGGTTTAATCTGATCCTTGATTTCCTCGATATCCAATTCACCTGCGGTTTCTTCTTCTTCGGTTGGCTGAAGGCAAAGGACAAAATTGATTGATTATGAAAAAAGGAAAGCTTTGGATATTGTTAGTAGCAACGGCGCTGCTTGCTGCTTGTTCTTGTTCGAACAAAGATGCCTCGTCATCAAAAAAGAGCAACTGTGGACCCACTTGCCCCATTAAGGATTTGACGGTTCACGTCATTCGTTAAAATCTTAAAAAGTATCGCAAAGCCCCACTTAATCCTCAGGAGGCGTGGGGTTTTCTGGTTTAATATCGACCGGTTCGTTGGCCACGTATCCTTCTAAGGATTTATGGAAGACCTCGGTAGAACGGCGATAGATCATAAAGGCGCGGGCGAGGTAAGCTTGGCAGACATAAGCGTAATAGACCCAGCTTACGACATAGAAGAAGACGATGATATACGAGGCAAGATGCTCGATATTGAATTCCGGGTAGTGGGTCACATCTGGCCAACGGGAGAGCAAGGAGAATCCAAAGACTTTCACGAAGACCGGATCATCGGCGGTGCCTTCCCAATCATAATCAAAGAAGAGGTCTTTGCAGTTAGCAAAGATGTTATCGGTCCATTTGCTGGTCGCGATGTTATAGATGACCCAGATGAGGGTTGCGAAAACCGCGATCGCGAATGGGATCAAGGAATCGCGATAGAAGGCGCGGTTATTCTTCTTCCTGCCAAAGGCACGGAAAGCGCGAGGATTATCGATGACATGGGATTTGGTGACATCATGCATCATGTTGTCAGCGCGCTTGGCCTGATGGGACATGACCGCGCGGATAGCCATGCCAAGGAGTCCGACGAACAATAAAGCGATGACCATCAAAATTAGCAGGATGATCAGTGCCTTTTTATCGGTATCATTGAGTTGGATGGCTGCAAATAAACGGATCATTTGTCATCCTCCTCAAATATCGCTACATCAGTTGGGGATTGTGTGGTTGGTGCCTGCGGGATCTGGACCATCGGAGGAACAGAGGGGTTCATCGTCACCTGCCCCTGATTATATGGATCATAGGGATTCGGCAAGGTTCCAGGATAGGGTTGCTGCATGGGCTGCTGAGGCATGCCTTGTTGTGGATAAACGGGTTGCTGCACGTAAGGCTGTTGCATCCCTGGCTGAGGATATGGGGTACCTGGTTGAGCGGGATTAACCCCAGGCTGAGTGTAATAATTCTGCTGCACGAAGACTTGCTGCGGTGCAGGCTGAGTTTGGGCAACGGATAGGGGATTTGCAGGGTTTTCTTCTTCTGGCTTGATGCCCATGGCCTGCTGGATGCGTTTATAGGCGATCTCATCTTCCTTGTACATCGGGAAGAGTTTCTTGCCCTTGAAGAAATTGATGACCATGATGACGAATTGGATGAGGAAATTGATCAGTCCGAAAACGCCAGCAAGGGCGATGCCAAGCAGCAAGATGGGGGAGAGTAAAGCCCACAAAATGCCAAGACCGAAGTTCTTCAAACCTTTCATCATGGGATTATTTTATCCTTCTTACGCTTTCTCAACAATAAATCGTTGAGAAAACTGACGAGATTTGCAAATAGGAGGATGAAGCCATATAACGCTAGTCCGGACATCATCGGAA
>Ga0256405_10002965_pt1 | contig 36703 bp, 27 predicted proteins | sample RumenRJG_02DNA_FD_189096 | JGI IMG/M metagenome (GOLD analysis project Ga0256405, IMG submission 189096) | Bovine rumen microbial communities from Lethbridge, Alberta, Canada - RJG_02 | ecosystem: Host-associated > Mammals > Digestive system > Stomach > Rumen | place: Canada: Alberta...
TCGGCAGCATAGACTATGCGAACGTCAACAAGGGAAAGGACGCTTCGGATATCTTCCCGGAGACGATGCCCACCCTCTACGATGCCTACAAGGCAAGCGGGGTGATATCGGAAGCGGATGCCGACGGAGGATTCTCCTCCGGGCTGCGCCTGGGCCTGCTCTACGACACCCGCGACAAAGAGGGCGCTCCCTCGCGGGGGATTTGGGCAGAGGGACATGTGCTGCTCGCTCCCTTCAGCGAGACGCCATTCTACCGCTATTCCCTCACCTGGAGGCATTATCTGCCCCTGATTCCCGACGACGTACTCACCTTTGCCTACCGTTTCAACTACGAGGGCACCTTCGGCTCGCAGGCACCCTTCTACGTGCTTCCCTACATGACATTCATGGGACAGCGCACGGATCTCGAGGGCATGGGAGGATGCGACACGGCCCGCGGCGTGCTCCGTGCGCGCGTGGTTGGTCTCGACATGGGCTGCGCCACCGCCGAACTGCGCTGGAGGTTCGCCTCCTTCACCCTGTGGGACCAGAACATCGCACTCGGAGCGAATCTGTTTACAGATGCCACCAGGGTATTCAGAGGGCTGGATATCAGTTCCCTGCCGGGGACTCTTCGCGAAGTGTTCCCTTCCGCCGACTCCGATGTGAAGCTGCTCGGCAGTTCCCGTGAGCGTCTGCACTCCACCGTGGGCACAGGAATGCGCCTGATAATCAACGAGAATCTGATAGTCGCGGGCGACCTGGGCTTCCCCCTGAACAAACAGGACGGGGATGCCCCCGCCCTGTATCTCGGCCTTGATTATCTCTTCTAATGCTCCTGGTCGGTAAATTTTTGTAGGACCGGGAGCATTTTTGGCCTTTTTTGCTCCCGGTCGGTCATTTCCTGTAGGACCGGGAGCACCTAAAGCAATTCTTTAATATAAGTTTCAATAGCTTCCGGGGCGACGGTAGGTTCGAAACGGGCTACCGGCTGGCCCTTGCGGTCTACGAGGAACTTGGTGAAATTCCACTTGATGTCGGGATTGGAAGCGTACTCCGGATCAGCCTTGGAGAGCATTGCATCCATGAACCTGGCGGTCTCCCCTTCCCCGAATCCGGCGAAAGGTTTGAGCGTCCAGAGCCACTTGATGACGGGATTCGCCTTGGGGCCGTTCACATCCGACTTGGCCATCAGAGGGAAGGTGACGCCATGATTCAGGCGGCAGAATTCTTCTATCTCTTCGTTCGTGCCGGGTTCCTGGCCGCCGAACTGGTCGCAGGGGAAGCCGACAACGACCAGTCCCTGATCCTTATACTTCTGATAGAGAGCCTCGAGGCCGTCGTACTGGGGCGTGAAGCCGCACTTGGACGCGGTATTCACCACGAGAAGGACCTTGCCTTCGAAATCGGAGAAATTCACGGTCTGCCCCTTGTTTCCAGCGGTGCTGTAGTTGTAGATGCTGCGCTTCTTGCATGCGCGTGCGGCATCCTTGACGCTGATGCGCCTGCCGCCGTTGTTGAGGTCGATGATTACATAGTCGTCGTTACCCATGCCGAGTTCCTTCATGTAGGTGAGCTGGCGAAGGCCGTGACGGGTCTCGATGCGCTCCACGAAGTGCTTGTGTTCCTCGTCGTGCATGGCGTAGATGATATCTACGCAGGCTTTGTCGAGGGCGAGGATGTCGGTAGAGGAGAGGATTCCCACGTCGGGAGTCACAACCGCCTCCGCTTCAAGGCCTTCGCAGTCGCAGGACACCGACATGTTGCGCATCACGTTCACATAGGTCACATGCTCGCCGAAGTGGTCGATGGTTGCCTTGGTAGACTCGGAGATGCGCTCCATTAGTTCTTCTTCGGCAATGCTCCACATATCGTCGGAGCCTTCCCTCGTGTGTATCCAGGCCTTCCCGATGCGACCGTCGGCGCAGCCTATGCCTATGTTCTTGTTGCTGCCGCCGAATCCTCCCATAGTGTGGCCCTTGAAGTGAGTGAGCGTGACCATCGAATCGTAGTTGAGAAGATTCTTTCCGACGGACATATCCTTGAACCACTTGCCGCCCTTCACGGGAAGCAGCGCAGTGCCGTCCTCGTCCATGATGTCGACTGGGCAGAAGGTCCAGCCGTTCACCTCAAGCGTCTGCCTGTGAGCTTCGGTGGTGTAGCGGTCGCCTTCGTAGTAGGTGTTGGTTTCGATGATGTTCGCGCCTTTCAGGTCTTTCTCCATAAGGGCTTTCACCCATTCGCGGGGGATGATGTTGGGGCCGTTCTGCTCGCCGGTGTGGAGCTTCACTCCCACGCGGCCTTCAATCTTGCCATTCACCTGCTCGTATGCCTCGATGAGGCCCTCCGCGGAAAGATTGCGGGTGAAATAGACTACGGACTTTCCGTCGGTCTTTGCGCAGCCGCCTGCAAGGGCTGCGGAAAGTGCTATGCTCATAATTGTCTGTAAGGGTTTCATAAAGAACAATTTGTGCAAAGATAGCATTTTTTGCAGAAAGAAAGGCACCCACGCCCACCGGGCAGCTATCTTGCTGATATTCAACGAGATGCTGAAAACAAATCAGCGAATTTCGCCGATTTGTTTTCAGGAAACTGCTATAAATCAGAGAGTTAAGTGCCCGGCACGAATTCAACGCTCCATCCGGAAGGGATGCCACTATTACCCGTAGGCCATGTGGAGTCAGCGGCCCTCTTAAAAGTGCCGGAGGCGGATACATTTTTCAACCAGTTGTTGGTGGCGTTTGATGCAGTCGAGGCCGCCAGGCAGGTAATGCTGCGAAGGTTGCTGCAGGATTCGAACATCTGGCTGTAGCAGCTCTCCAGCAAGCTTGTTGCGGGCAGGTAGGGTGCTGCAGTCAAGCCGGTACAACCCCAGAACATGATGCTGTAGCAAGATTTTGCAAGCGTAGTTGCAGGGAGCGCCGGTGCGGCGGTAAGTGAAGTGCATCCGTCAAACATGGATGTATAGCACCCTTCGGCCATCGTGGTAGCCGGAAGGAAACCGGACGGAACCGTAGTAATGCCGGTATCATGCCAGAAAAACCTGTAATAACAGTTCTTGGCAAGCGTGGTCCCTGGTAGCGAGGTGACTGCCGTGAGGGATGTGCACTCGGCAAACATCTGATAGAAGCAACTGTCGAACATGAGAGTTGCAGTAGGCATTGGAGGCATGGCCGTCAGGCTGCTGCACTTGTTAAACATATCACGACAGCAGTTCACGGCAAGCGTGGAGACGCCGGGCAGATAGAAGTATTTGCGGCTATGGAATATCTGCTGGATACCGCCGATACCACCTATAGGAACATACTTGCTGGGCTATCGAAAGGGCAACGCACAGTGCTTTCCACTATCGCTATAGATGGGCATGCCGAAAACGTTCTGTCCCAGAACTATATCTCCCGCCATTACCTTGGTGCCGCCAGCTCCGTGCAGGCCGCCGTCCGCTCGCTGCTCGCCAAGCAACTCATCTCCCGCGACGCCGACACCTACTTCCTTGACGACAAATTCCTCGAACTCTGGATACGCCGTTGCTACGGCATATCGCTTGAGGAATCATGGGTTGGAAGGCGGGTAATCTGAGATAGTCCATTTTGATGGAACGTTAGTGCCTTTTACCCAACCTGTCATCTCGGGATCCTTGTAGAAGGTTCCGGTGGTATTGATGTTCTGCACCCAGTTTTCAAGACAGGATGTAGCGGATATATTTGTGGCAAGACATATAATGCTTTTTAAGCTGGTGCAGCCTGACAACATCTGTTGATAGCAACGTTCAACAAGGGTGGGGGCTGGGAATACCGGGACAGAAGTCAGTCCCGAACAGTCCCTGAATATTTCGCGATAGCAGTCCGGTTGTAACTCCAGGGCAGGGAGCGTGATGTTTGCTACTGAAGTAAGCCCCGTGCACTTTCGGAACATATTGAAGTAACAACCCTCAGCAACTGTGGTCGCCGGAAGAGCCGGGGCATAAGTAAGCGAAGTGCAAGCCCTAAACATCTCACGGTAGCAGTTATTCGAGGTTACGGAAGGAAGTATAAGTGGATCGGCAGAATCGATATCGACAAAGGTGACAGCCGCCGGGTTGGTATTGTTACTGTTGCCGTTCGAGAATGCGCTTCTGAAGGCATACTGGGCAAGAGAGCTGTCATCAGCCAGCAGGCTCCCTATCTTTCCTGCAATATAGCAAACTCTGTCTGCGTCAAACAAGTGGACCCCGTTGCCATTGCAGTCGCAGTTGGCCCTGGTGCCCTTGAAGTATACCACATAATCTTTTGACAGAGTAAGCGAACTGCCGTCATAATCGGTCCAGTCGTCTACGCCAAGATCGTAGCATATATACTGGATGCCTCCGGTAGCGTATGTATATTTAAAGGTAACGTTCGTCGTGCCGTCTTCCTTGGCGCGTATATGGAAAGGATTGCCAAGATCGATCGTTGAGCGGGAAACCTTGTAATAATTGTTGACAGCCAAATCCTTGTCGTCAATGGCAAACTCTTTATGATCATTAGCCCCGTCTCCCCAGATGACGGACAACTCGGCGTCGGTCAGTGATGTGCTGCCACCGGGGAAAGCCACCACAAAATCCACACGGCTTCTGCCGCTGCCGAGAGCGGTTGCGCTCACTTCGCCCTGCCATATCGGACTCGCTTCGCTGTTGTTAAACACTTTGGCCGTTACGGGTGTCGACACAGCGACCTCCACACGTTTGAAACTGACGGTAAATACCAGGAACGCCGACTGTTGGGTAAGATTGAATCTGGTGGTCCCGAAGGTGGTACTGCATGTGAAATGACTGAACTTCTGCACGGCATCGGCAAGGGTTGCACCATACTCGTCGGTGGGATATGCCGTGTCGGTCAATTTTCCCCCGCCGGTAGTGTGAATCCTGTCGCCGGAACTTACCAGGGTTACTTTTATTGGTGTGTCGGAAGCGGGCTCAAACTCGTCTACACCCACAAGATCTCCCTCAAAATACCCAGTAGTCTCGCCGGAACCGGTAATAAGCTTCAGGACTCCGAAAAGCAGCGTGTCGCCGGATACGGGATCCGTGGAGACGACGTAAAGGGAATCCGTGGCCTGGAAGACGTATTTGGTGTCGTTCTCGGCAGTCGTCGCCTTCGAGTCGTCGGAACTCGAAACCTGAACCTTGTAATGGATGGTCCTGAACCCAGTCTCCGAAGGATCATGCCCGGGCGAAGGCTCCCTTGTGCAGGAAAGCGCCAGGGTTGCCAGCATCAGCAGTATGAAACCAAACTTCTTCATCAGTTTACAAACTTCCTCCATTTATAGGATCGACAAAGCCTACACCGCCTCCGGCAGCGTTGGTTTCCGTGCCGTTGCGCACTGCACGGACGTAAAAATATGTTGCTCTGGAGCGATGGGTCCCCTGAGTGGAACCAATATAGAATGTGTCGGATGACAGGATTTGCTCAAGGCTCGCAGCAGCGTTGGCCGGGTCACCGTTCTGGCCTCCTTCATTCCAATTGGCAGTATCCATCCACTGCCCATTCCAGAAGGCTCCGGCCTTCTCCAGACGGAATAGCTGGGGATATTCCGGATCAGGCATGTAGTAATTACCGCTCTGAAGCTTGAAACCGGTGCCTGCTCCTCCCTTGAACAGCTTATAGTTGGTTCCGTTGGATTTGTCGTCACCCGTGCTTTTGGAAATATTGGGACGCAACCAATCTTTCTGGGGATCAGCGCTTATATCGTCGTCATGGGCAGGATAATAGATATGGTAGACATATGGTACCTTCACTTTAGTGTTGTGGTCAGTGTCCGTTATGCCGATGCTTATGATGTTATCTTTGCCGAGAGTCTGGTCATTGTCCCTTATCTTATTGTTGTTGCCGTCCAATACATAATCGCCCGTAACAGGATCCGTCTGGTACACAATATAATACGAGCAGTTGCTGAGATCGATGTTTGCCTCGATGAAATCTCCGGAAGCCATATTCATTCCAGTCACCACATCCGGCTCCCAGGAAACAGTAATGTCGGAGGCCTTTTTGTATCCATCATCCCCGGTATGTCCAGGATTGGGCACATAATTGATTCTGAGTACATCCATTTTGGCAATGTTGGAGAGCGTATGCTTGCCATCCGCAGTAAGCACATCTAGCTGGAAAGAGTATGTGCCGGTAGCCAGGGAGTTCAGACTGTACGTGAACTGCCATGTGGTGTTCCAATACCTGGCGTCCGAACAGGCGGCGAGGTTAAGGGAATTTGTCTCATTGAGCGGGTCCTTGATAATCAGTGTCCACCTTCTGATGTCAGAACTCGGAGATTGCACCGTAAGCAACACGGGATATGAAGGATTCTGCGCTCCGTTATACACACAAGGCAGGAGACGGACCGATGCGAACACCGGGGAAAGAATCCTGATCGGCGTCTCCAGCACCTTACGGGTGCCGGCGTTATTGACGACAATCGCCCTGATAAACATATTACCAAGAAGGGGAAGGTCGGTAGGGACGGTCCAGTCGACCGATTCATCCTTAATGGCTACGCCAGAAAGCTTGATGCCGTTCAAATCGATGCTCCGGGTCTCTTCGTTGCCGCTGGCGCCCACAAACACAAGATACAGGTTAAGAGACCGTATTGCAGAGCCCAGGGAAGTGATATTCAATTTGATCTGGCAATCGTCTCCCATATGGAGCTTGTCTCCTCCTGGCACCGAGATGCTTCCCGTTATCTCTCCGGTGCAGTTCATATCCTTCACGCAACGTAAGTCGCTTATGATGGTAGCCTCTTTTTCTCTGGAATTGTGCATGTGGACGATGCCGCTATTATAACCCCAGCCGATTTTATGGTTTTCTCCCGGGGTTATCTTGCTCCCGCGTATTCCACGGGAATAATATGTACGGGTGGGATAATTCTTATTGTTCCAGTATCCGTAAGGCTGCAGAGAGGCCATAAGCAGCATTTCCGTCATATTTGGCAGACGATATCCTGCCGGGCAGTAAGAATTATGTCCGGCAGCAGTTATCAGGTCGTTAAGCTCTTCCTGGGTCTTATTGGCAGGCACAGTAACTTCCGCCGACGGATCCTGCATGATCATTTCCATGTATACCCGGTTTCTCATAGAATACTCGTCCGCATAAGGAAGATCCAGCAAAGTGAACTCCCTGATGCAGCGCGGATCGAGACGGGAGAAACGCAGAGTGTAGGTCCCGTCGCCATTGGCATTGACCTTGCCATTGGCATCAAAACCCATGGGAGATTCATAATACTCGTCCGGGATCACATTGAGATCGGCACCGCTGATGTCCTTTACTCCGCCTCCCGAATCATAAGTGCCGATATTGCGCACACAGCGTACGGAAGACACCTGATGCCTGTCATCCACAGTGAATCTTACCGAGGGATATGAAGTGTAGGCCCAGTTATATGAGTCGTAGTTGGATTTGGTAGCGCCTTCTTCTGCGCGAATCACACCGGGATTGGTAATAGTCGAAGCGGTGGAAGACACTACCCAGGATCTCCATTCACGATTGTCTCCAATACTGTTCTTATTCTCCGGCTGATACAGACGGGCGGAAGGGCAGAGCGCCTCATTTCCAACCCACATGCCGACAAGCTGGTTGACAGAAGCAATGTACCAGCGGACTTCCTCGGGATCGATCACGCCGTCACCATCGTTGTCCCTGTTGCGGGTAAGACAGGAGTATGCAAGATACTTGTAGTCGTCCTTGAGTTCGGGCGTGTCGTTGTCTACAGAGTAATTCAGGAAAGTACTCCATCCGGGAGAGGCGGATACACCCCAGATTGCGGCGGAATTGTATCGCCCGTTATCATCGCTATCTGGTTTTGTCGATGTGGGGAGAGTTCTTCCAGTCTTCCACCATGGCCAGATGGTTTGGTGGTCCGGATCCTTCTGCTTACGGATGCGATACTCCATTTCATCCACATGCTCAGTTCCCCAGAGTGTGCGCAGGTCCGGCGAATATGTGTTGTAGAAGGTCTGGATGGACCGCTGGATGATGGAATGGCTGGAGGTGATCACATCACTCTGTCCATCTTCGCTGTAGACAGCCTCGGAAAGGATGTGGAGTTCGCGCGGATCGGCGTTGACGAACTTGCGCCAGAGGTCGGGATCCGCCTCCGCCGTTTCAGGATCGAGAGTGGGATCCTTTTCGTAGTAGTATTCGTCGATGAAGGCGGTTACGCGGATAACGTACTGAACTTCGCCCTCAATTGTTTCTTTGAGGAAAGCATTGGGGTCCCCGGCTGCTTTCTTCCTGGTCTGGTCGAGAATATAGTTGTAAAGCTGATGGATGTCCATCAGTTGTTTATCCGCAAGCCCGGAATGAAAATCCCAGTTCGGGAAATAATGCGGGTTATCGGGCGAATTTCCAGGATAAGGAGAACGGTTCTTCGAATAGGTGGATGGAGTTCCCGAAGTGGCATTAAGGCCGAACTTCACCCACAGATAGTCCTTGCAATCGAATATCCAATCCCCTTCTCCGCCATTCGCATCGGGATCCCACTGAGCCCCGCCTTCATCGAACGGCGTCTTCACATACCAGGATACTTTCTTGCCATCAAGCCCGGGCGTATACTTGAAAGTAAGGCAATGATACTCATAGTGAGCATCGCAGTTGACGATTTCGTCGGTAGAGAGCAGCAGGGACCCTTCCTGCCCGGCCTGGAGTTCTTCCTCATCGCCTGAATCCACCTCACCGTCATCACCCAGCACCTCAACAAATATCGAATGGGAATTGTTGATGGTGATGAAATAGGAATAGGAAGTGCTGCGCTCCACATCGTAGTTGTCCCAGTCCCGGCCATCTCCGGAACTGCTGTTGGTAAAATCTCCCAGATGGACCGTGTACACGGCTTCGGTGGTGAGCGCATGGGCCGTGCTTTTGCCATTGGTGGCGGCATCTACACCATCATCGGTAAGGCCGAGAAGCATATCGAACCTCACATAGGTTCCGTTCTCGGGAGCATAGTCGAAGTCGGATTCTTCTTTGGACGGATCCGTCTCTTTCTCACGAAGGTAATAACTTGGAGAAGGCAGCCCCATAATGGACGCCTTCGGTTCCTGGCAATTCTCGAGCATATAGAACGAGAACACATCCCATTCCTTGCCGTTTACAGTTTCCTTGCCTTCGAAGAAGGTCTTTTCGGTATCGAAGAAATCGATATCGTCAGGCTGCCCCGACCCGTGGATAAGGTAGCATTCCGAAGGCACATTATAAACCCACCATTTCCGGGGATCGCACTTGCTTGGATCAATATTATACGTGTTGTAGCTGATGTAAAACTTGACCTTGGCGTCGAGCGGCCTGAGTTTCAACTGATACTCGTTGTTCGGTTTGTTGTAGACAGCCTCGCTGCCGGATATTTCGCCCCAACTGAGACTGCCGGTGCTTACTCCGGTGATTTTGTCCATCATCAAGAACAGGTCGCCTCTGTTGAGCACTTCCTGTTCAAGGGTAACGCGGACGTCCTTAAGGTCATCGTAGGTCTCTACCTCAAACAGCACATCTATGGGATCCCTGTGATTGAGGGATGTGATAGTGCTGGTTACGTTCGCCAGCAATACCAGCGTACAATTGTCCTTTGCCTGGGTCGCGATCTTTACAACGCCGCGGCTGTTGTCGGAGTTCTCCACATACCAGCCTTCGTTGCTGTGGCCGTCGAGATCATCCAGAGAAGAGATGAGATGCTCGTAGGTGAAGTATCTGCCGTAGAACTTGTCGCCGTTCCCATCGAATATCATCACGTAGAGATCGTGTATACGAGACTCGTCGGCTCTGGAAGATTCAGCCTTCGTCTCTATCTTCACCTCGTTCCGCTGAGGATAGCCGAAGCCGATGTTGAGAGTCACAGGAGTGCCTTCGGGCAGCCTGTCCTCAACAACGCCCCTGATCTCTTCCCTGACACAGGAAAGAGACATCAGCATGCAGAGAACTGCGGTTATGCGCGCAAAAAACTTCACGGTCTAATCAAACGTAACGTATGCTTCTTTTTCGTACCAGTCCTGGACTTCGAAGTTGAACGAATAGTCATGATCTTCGCTCCTCTTCGTAATTCGGGTCTCGATCTTGAGATGCTGGTTGCGAAGGATGTAAGGAATATCTTTCGAGCGGTTGTCATGGATAGGCAGATTCTCGAAAGTATATTCAGAGTAGGTGGTGGCGTCCCCGGAACTGTACACCTTTTCTTTCTTGGTGACGCGGAAGGACACATCACAGAAATACCTGCTTCCCACAAGCCTTGGAGGGGCCTCGCTTGGGAATACGGTTTTTATAGGCAAGGTGGATTTGTTGTCGGTAAACACCAAAGGTTCGGCGCCGGCGATTGTCAGATCCCTGTCGTAGGTATGGTCGGGCAGATAGTCCGGATCCTGCTCGAAGAGATAACCGCTGGAGGTATTGAGATCCCTAAGCGTTACCGTGCAGCCATGAATATCGACGGAGCCGCCGGTCTCATTGACAAAGGTAAAGCTGATTTTCGCCACAGGCCTGAGGAGATTGAGGTCTATCTGGCCGTTGCCCCAAGAGTTTATTGTCAGGCTCCCCTTTGCAGTAAGCGGCATCGTGGCGCCGAAATCGGGTTCGCCGCTGGCTACCGAAAGCAGAAGCGCATTCAATGCATCCACGGTCTTGGCCGCTTTAAGAGCAGTTATCGTCGATGCATTAAGACCGGCAGTATTGGCCACTGCAAACACTGTGTACAATCCTTTGCCAGGCCCTGTGAAATAAATGGTGGATTTGCTCGAATCAGTCTGCGCAGTCTGACATTCGGAAGTGAACGTGGTTCCCAGGGCGTCCCAATAATCATCCGGCCAGCAGGCGACAAGGTCTCCATTGGAATTGGCGATTCCTATTGCCAGGTCGGGCAAGCCGGATCCGTTCAGAATGATGGCGCTGCCGTCGGCAATGTCGTCGCTCAGGGCCCGGGTGGCCATCATGCCGCTGGAGATGGATACAGCAATCCTGCCCTGCTCGTTCCGCACCGGTTCTTTGGTATTGCAAGAACCGGCCAGGAGAAGCAGGACCGCCGCCGAAACGGCTGACAGATATGCGCTGAATCTATTCGTCATTTATCGTAAGGCCGGGGGTTTCTGCGGAAATATCTTTCCAATCGGTTACCGCAACATTCACGATGATGCCTCCGCCAAGGCGGATATGTATCTCGTAGATGTACTTCTTGCCGGGAAGCCATTTGGTAATGAGTTCTTCCGAGTTCTTCACAGGAATCTCATCGAGGCGGATAGGGAACACTGGATGATTGTGTTCCATCTCCAGCGTGTAGGGATTCTCCTGATCGTACTCATAGTCGAGCATTAACTGGGGGATGTAATCGCCGTAAGGAGCGAGCTCCTGCGGCGCCATAAGGTCCCATTTGTCTGCAGGCAGAGCGAACTCCTGTTTATTGCCGAGCGCAGTCGTGCCTCTGTGGCCCAGGACCGTGCTGCTCGTGTAGGACGAGGGTTCCCAGTTGCCGGTTCCCATCGTGGCAAGGCCGCTTCCGCTCTGCTCCACCATGCCGGTGGCGCCGATGCATATATTGCGGAATCCGTACGAGTTCACCGTCACACTGGTGGAAGGCGAGTCGTTGATGATGGTTACCCGCACTGCGCTGAGGATGTGATAGAACTCCAAAGCGACCGGAGTCGTAGAACCGTCATTGCGCTGATATCCGGCGGCCAGGAGGTCATAAGGGCTGTCTAACGCGTCGAAGGTCACATTAGCCCTTATATGGGCTGAACCCGCAGGATTGCAGACAATGCCGCCCGCTGATGCCGGACCGCTGATTGCCAGAAAGTCGTACTGACTGGCGTTGCTGTCCCAGAAACGAAGCGGGGAGTATTCCCACACGTCGTCTATGGGATCGGATGCGTTGGATCCTAAGCTGGTAAGACTGACACTCTCACCGTTGAACACATTGTATCGCGTTCCGGAGATTGTCTTGGTCCCGTAGACAAAGAATTTGTCTGCATTCGCTTCGCCCACGTTCTCTGATGCCTGGTCAAAAATGGTTTTAAGACCTGCGCCCGACTTTGTCGCGTCGTCGTTCAGCAGCAACGACCCGGCGCCGAAGCTGATTTCTCCCTGCTTCGGTGCCGGATTATACGTCTTCACGCACCCTGCCAGGGTTGACAGGGTGAGCGTGCAGACGGCTGCTAATATGAACGTTACGCGGTTAAGCACAAATTAGTTGACGAGGTTGTTGTAGCCGTAAGTAGTAGTCTCCCAGTTGGTAATTTTTGCGGTGAAGTCAATCTTGTTGACATCAAGGGTGAGGGTATAAATGTAATGTGTACCCGGATTCCATCCAGCGACGGCAGAATCGGTATTAACTTTATTATCCTTGACATCAAATGCCGAGAAAGCAACGGTTTTATCAGTAAACGTGGTAACTTCCCCAATAGTTGTCGTAATTTCATAAGTAATTTTTATCATCTGGGGGTTAGTTCCGTTAGGAGCAACAAGGGTCTGAGGCATCACAACAAAATTGGTGAAGAAGTCAGAGACGGTGCCACTCACAGGGTTCTCAGGGGAAGCAACGGAAGAATCGGAATAGCCATATGCTGCAATGGTAGCAGGTACGGTAACTGCCGTGGAGAAAGTCTTAACATCAGTTGTAGGAGTCCAGTTTGCAATAGCGACAACAGGCTTGTTTTCATCAGCAGCCACAGAGTTATCCTTGTATTCTTCGACCTTATAAGTTCCCTTGTAAAGGATGTTCTCCAAAGAGAGAGCTTTTACCTTAACGGTTGCATCTTTAAGGGTGTAGGACTTCTTAACCTTAACATCAATAATGGCTCCAACATGCTGGAAGTCAAGGGTAACCACCTTGTTGAAGTCTGTAGGTGCTACAGGAGTCTTCTTTGCTATGAGGACATCCGTCGCTACAGTTCCGTCAAAAACAATCTGATCGGTAGTAAAAGCACCTGTCGTTGCAGCTGTTGTAATTGCATCGCCAGTAACTCCAGTCACCAATCCAGCAGGAGCGATGGCGTAGAACGTATAACCACTGGCATTAGCGTCCCAGAAGCGAGGAGGAGTATATTCCCATACATCGTCGTTCACAGAAGATGCATCGCTGCCAAGACTTTTCAAGGTGACTTCATCGCCATTAAAAACAACGGAAGGAGTGGTTCCAACAACTTTCGATCCGAAGACATTGAAGTTGTCGTTTACCGCAAACATTGCATCGGTAGGACCTGTACGCTTGGTCATGACATCTGCCCAAGTGCCAAAGCCGATTGCCTGAGGATCAGGGGTGTTCACATCGTAGTGCCTGCTGCAGGATATAGTCGCGAGAGCGACTGCTGCTACGATAAAAATGTAACGTTTCATAATAGAAAAGTTTTAAAAAGTAAATAAGTAAAATGTATATAAAATATTAATAATCAGTTGATTACCGTTGCTGATCCAGTCTCTTCATTCCAATCTCCGATGAGTGGCTTAAAGCCTCCTCCACCATCATCTATGGGCGGATCGATATCCTCCGGCGGGAAGTCGTTCACGTCTATCTCCAGCGGTATCACTCCCCCGGTAGGCAGGGCCCGCACCTGGTCGGTGACGTCGATGCGGATGTTCTTGTACTTGCCGGTGGCGAAGGTCACGTTGAGCACCAGGTAGTGCCTCCCGGACGGGGCCGCGGCAACGCTCTCCGCATCGTACGGATCGCATCCCGGGATGCCGAAAGTCAGGAGCCTAGCTCCCATCAGGTCGGGATCTTCCGCCTTGTTGATGTAAACTTCCGTCGGCACGCTCACGGCGGTATCCGAGGTCACTCCGGTCTGCAGGTTCACCGCATCGGCAACGCCGGTGAGCGCCGCGCCGCCCATGCTCCCCGTCACGCGCCCGAGGTTGTTCAGGAGCTTGATCTGGAAGAGATAGATGAACGTGTGGGGCATGAGGTCGCCCTTTATGCGGATGACGTATTTGCCGTCGATGTACTCGTAATCGTCGAGATTGTCGGAGATGTAGTGGCTCGGATCGTAGAGGACGAAAAGCTCGTCCGGCATGAAGGTCACATTCTCCTCTATCTCACTGTCTTCGGCCTTGGTGGCTGCCGCTTTCTGCGAGGCGGTCTGCACCAGGGCGGAGGCCTTCAAGCCGCTGGAAATCACACGGGTATAGGCATGGATGGGCTGCAGATCGCCTTCGGAACGGTAGAGCAGCACCTCGGAATCGTTGTTGTGGAAGAGAAGGTCGTGCACTCCCACGAAGATGTCCACCTGCCCCTGCAGGCCGCTGAAATTGTATACGTTGTGCGATTTGGGTGCCTGCTCGTCGTCAAGGGTATAGATATGCATCCTGATTCCCTTGGGCTCGGAGTAGCCGAGAGGCCCGTAAACGCTTGTCTGCCAGACATAATCCCACTTTGCCTGCCAGTCCACCTGCCATAGGAACTGAGCCTGGACGGAGGTCTGCAGCACGACACTCGTAGCCGCCGCCTTGCGCAGATGCAGGGGCGGTTCGATGCTGCACCCGCCCATGACGAGCAGTGCCGCAATTGCCGTTATGAAGCCCTTCAGTCTCATTTCTTCTTCCTCATCAGCAGGTCGTATCCTATCGAAAAATACAGGCGGGTAGGCCCTGTCCAGAGCAGGCGCTTGCTGCGCTCCTGGAAATCTTCCGGCTTCCCCGCGTAGTCGTAGTAGTACCAGCGCTTGGCGTCGTTGCCGTAGACGTAGGGGTCGTAGCGGCTCCAGAACACGCCCAGGCCGATTCCGGTGTCGAAGAAGAAGCGGCTGGCGCCGAAGTAGCGCTTGTAGCCTATCCCCAGCGACGCCCCGACGCCTTCTCCTTCCCATCCTTTTTCATCCCATCCGATCCCATAGCGGACGGCGTTCAGGTTTCCGAACAGATATGCGCCCTTGAAACGGTCTTCCACGGGCTTGAAATAACGCCTCGCCCAGAGGGTTACGTTCTGTATCTGCATGAATTCGTGCCTGTCCCAGTGCTGCCACATGGGCCATTCGACATCCGCCCCGAAGGTATAGCGGCCGGAGTTGGGGTAAAACTCGATGCTGAAACTCGGGATGGAGGTCAGGCCGTACCCGGGGATGAATGTAAGGTCGTAGGGGATGTTGGTGCTGATGCCGAGGAGGGCGTGGCGCTTATCTGCCTGATTGTCAACGCTTTCGACTATATTGCCTTCCTCTCGGGGCGGGAAGGCATCACCCTTTATCACGCTGTCTTTCAACGGTTTATCCGCCACCAAAGAATCCTTGTCCGGCTCTCGTATCGCCACAGTGTCCGCAGCCCCGGAGAAGGATTCACTCCCCTCCGTTGAAAGCACTCCGGTGGATGATTCGTTCCCCTCCGCTGAAAACGCTCCGGGGAGGGAATCCTCCGCCGACGACATTATACGGACAGTTATGGTGGTGAGGCCGAGGCGCAGATGCCTGTAATGCGTGCGCAGAAGATATTCATACAAGCCGCCGAGATCCTTCATCTTTCGCTTGAGCATCTCGTTGGAGAGCGACCCGTCGTCCAGAATCTTGAGAATGCGTTCCCGCGCGGACTCATCCAGCCCGGGGTCGGCTGCCACGCGTTCGCGAAGCAAGCCCCAGCTTTCGCCGCCGCTTTCGCAGCTTATTTTCGTGTAATGAATGCCGGGGAAGGTGTTGCGGAAAAGCCAGCGGAGCTCGTAAGCACGCTTCTTCGCGAGTTCGTTATTGTGCCAGAGCCATCCTTCAGGGGATGCGTATGCGATTACATGTATAGATTCCACGTTCTCCTCCCCAACCTTTTCCACAAGGCAGACCAAAGAATCCACCGAGGCCCTATTGTCCATATAATCAGGGTCATACACGGTTTTATCGACACGGAAACAGATGGGAGGAACTTGCACAGTACGCTTGTCTGCGGTTTCCTTCACAGGCAACAGAGACAATAACAAACTCAATATGGTAACTAACAAATCCATACTCAATGCGTACTGTTCAATGTGCAAATATAAAAAAAATGCATTATAAATTGTTCACGCTCACGCACATATCTGCGCATGCGCGATCGTAAAACGCTTTTTTGTTGTTTTGCTCGACGGATTTTCGTACATTTGGACAATTTAACCGAATCATTCACTATGAGTCAACTGCACGTTATCGACCACCCCATGATCCAGCACAAGCTGACGATCATGCGCAAGAAAGAAACCGGATCCAAGGATTTCCGTGAACTGCTCAAAGAAATCGCCCTCCTGATGGGTTACGAGGTCACCCGGGACCTCCCTCTTGAAGATATTGAGATAGAAACTCCTATCTGCAAGATGACCGCCAAGGAGGTTGCAGGGCGCAAACTCGCCATCGTACCTATCCTCCGCGCCGGTCTGGGAATGGTAGACGGGCTCCAGACACTTGTGCCGGTGGCCAAGGTAGGCCATATCGGTCTTTACCGCAACGAGGAAACTCACGAACCGGTCGAATACTACTGCAAGCTTCCCGAAGACATCGACGAGCGCCTTGTAATAGTCACCGATCCCATGCTCGCAACCGGCGGCAGCGCCTGCGACGCAATCACCATGCTCAAGAAGCGCGGCTGTCATAACATCCGACTGATGTGCCTGGTAGCGGTTCCCGAGGGTATCGCCAAGGTCCAGGCAGTTCATCCCGACGTCGACATCTATGTGGCCGCCGTCGACGATCATCTCAACGAGAATGCCTACATCGTGCCGGGCCTCGGCGATGCAGGCGACCGTATTTTCGGAACGAAATAATCTTCGGAATCATAAAACAAACCCCCGCGAATCAATTCACGGGGGTTTATTTCAGTGTCATTTGCGCAGCGTCTGGGATGCCGTCGAAAGGCGGTACTTGAAGGTCGTCCTGCCCCTGTAGTAGAACATGACAAGGGTGACTCCGTCGCTCTCGAAGTAGATGGAATTTAGGAAGTTGTCCCGGTACTTGTTCTTGCACTGGGGCTCGCACCACGCGAGTGAGTAACCGCCGTCCTTTCTGGACTGGGTGCAGATTACGGTATAGCCGCGGATGTCGAAGAGGGCGGCCGTACAGTTCTTCCCTTTTTCTTTCCTTGCCTTTCTGAAGGCCGCGACAATGGACGATTCGGGGTCGAGACTTCCAAAAATGATCTTGCCGGAAGCCTTCCCCGCGCGGGGATTCTTCTCCATCCACCAGCGTATGGCATTGTCTGTAAGAAGGTCCGCCTTGCTGATCTGCACGAGGGAAGGATTCTCCCTGATTCGCCCGAGCAGCCATGCCACCTCCCCCGTCAGGGTGAGGCCCTCGATATCTTCCGGACTCTGCCCTTCGATGCGGAAGCTTCCGTCCGCCGCCGGCTGCATCGCCGTGCCGTAGAACATCGCCTGATTGATAATATCCTCTTCCGGCAGATACAGCACCTCGACATACTCGGTGTCGCCGTTCAGATATGCGAAATGCAGATACCTGCGCGTGCCGAACGGAGCCACGACTTCCAGGGGCAGAGCCAGTTCCGAGGGCGTCTGCACTTCTGCCAGGAGAGTGTGTACGGGGATGCTCCTGCTCGCCTGGATCTCCCCCGCCGGACTTAGAATTCTGACCGTAAAGTCCTTATCCAGCGCCAGCACATGCTCGACGTTGTCCTTCTTCCATCCCACCGCATCGAGGCAGTCGCCCGCGACTTTCAGGGCGTCTTCCTTAGCGATTGCGGATGTATTGTGCCTTGCGATCCTCTCGTCCGCGAGCTCCCTGAACGGAGACTCCGGGTAGTCCTTGCGGAACGCCTTCACGCCCTCCGCATCTTCCGGATCCAGCGCAAAGAAAACCATGGAATCCCTGAGTCTCAGCACCTTGGGCGCATATACCGACTCCGGATACTTCTTCAGGAACTTCGCAGCCGTCTTAACGCCCGGCTTCTTCAAGGTCTTTGCATATAGGGATGTTTCGCCCTTCGTCTGGGCGCTCAGGCAGGCCGGCAGAAGCAGCATCGCCGCCAGCATCATTGCGCGCACATTCATAGCTCCGCCTTTATGCGGCCGATGATGTCGGCATATTCCTCGTCGGAGAGATAAGTCTTGCGCGGATTCATCTCGAACGTGCCGCCCCATTCGGGCCCTCCCTCATACTTGGGCACAATGTGCCAGTGGGCGTGCTTGAGGGTGTCGGAATACGCCCCGAAGTTGATCTTGGCGGGATGGAAAGCCTTGTCGATTGCGATGGCGGTACGGCGCACATCCTTCATGAACAGGATGAAATCATCTTCCGGAATCTCGAACTGCTGGCCGATGTGGTCCTTGTAGGCAACGACGCAACGACCCGGATGGGTCTGCTCCTTGAAAAGATATAGAGTTGAAACTTCCAGATCGGCGATCTTGATCATCAGCGCATCCAGCGCCGCTTTGTTCTCGCAATATAGGCAATTCTGTGGCATAGTAGTGTGTTTTGTTCTCAAAGATAATACATTTGTTCCCGTTTTCGGCCTTTTTTCGGAACAAACCTGTCAAATTGAAGCATTTGTTCCCGTTTTCGGCCGGTTTTCGGAACAAAGTTTAGAAAAAGCCAGAAAGATGACTCTGAGCCGGCAGGCGAACCGCCGGTCCCGGTCTTTGCGCCAGCAAAGACGCAAGGGACATAAGGCGGCGGGGTACATTAGGGGCAGCGCCCCTAATAAAACAACAGAGGAAGCTTGCGAAGCAAGCGTCTCTCCACCCGCACGGAACGAAAAAGGACCGCCTGGAAAGGCGGCCTTAAACAGCTATCTCTTTGTGCGGGTGGAGAGACTCGAACTCTCACGCCTCTCGGCACCAGATCCTAAGTCTGGCTTGTCTACCATTTCAACACACCCGCAAAAGGGACTGCAAAGTTAACAATTAATTTTGATTCTCGCGTTCTTCCCGCTTCCTGGCCCTGTCGGCCTTGCGCTGCTCGGCGCGGCTGAGGGCGGCTTCGGCCCAGGGATGCTCGTCGAGCCAGGCGGTCTGCTGGGCGTTCAGGGCGGCCAGGGCCTCGTCGGCGGCCGCATCCACGGCAGCGTCTATCTCGTCATTCTCTTCCTGCATCTGCATGGAGAAAAGCACTGAATCCACCTGCTGGAACTCCTCCTTCGACAGGAATTCATCCGAAGGCGCGCCGGTGTAGCTGTTCACCAGTTTCGCCCTTTCCAGACGCCGGTTCTCGATTGCCATCTGCTCCATCGCATTATTCACGCCGCGGTCGTAGACATTGCGGATGACGTCCAGCAGATTAACCTGCATGGTGTCCAGATCCGCAGTGAACGAAGGCACACGGCCCTTGCGGTACTTGTTGCGCCCGAGAGAGAAGCGCCACTTGTCCAGGTTGCCGTAGATGTCGATGCCGAAACGGAAGGGCAGGAAACTCTCCAGGATCGAGATATTGTAGCGCATGCTGCCGTTGAAGCCCTGGGTGCCGGCCAGCGCGACCTTGTATTTATCCACGCCGAGGATGAAAGGATAGACTTCCACTTTGTTGTCTCCTATCACAGCATCCACGTACAGGTCCTGGATCTGACCGATATTCTTGTCCTTGAACATCAGCAGGCGCGTCACCTTGCGAAGAGACCCCGCGTTCTTGATGAACAGGTCTTCCCCGGCGATGCGCACGAGCCCGTTCACCGAAGGCATTATGAAGTTCATGTTGGTGTCGAGCTGGGTGGTCACCGACACGTCGCATCCCAGTTTTCCCTGGAACGACTTGAGCGCAGGCATCATCGCATCCACGGTAGGCAGCATGTGGATAATGTCGTATGCAGGCATCTCCAGCAGATGCATGTCCAGGCCGGCGGAGATGTCCGCCTTGCTCTTGGAAGCGTAGAAGGCATCGAGCTTGATGCGCCCGACATTGCTCTGCACGTCCACGTCCTTCACCTGCAGCACGCGGTCGCGGACATTGATTTCGGCAGTGGCAGGGCGTATCTCCAGCGAGGAGTAGTCCACCCTCTCGGCCTTCAGGCCTATGGAGCCACGCAGATTCTTCGGCACCACGATGGCCTTCATTTCCGCGGCCGAAGGGTCGTATACCACGTTGCTCAGCGAATCAGCCACGAAATCTCCGGACTCCACATCCACATCGCGATTGGCCGAACCCTGCTGCATGGCCACCAGCAACTCATTGGCATTCAAGCGTCTGGAATGAACGTCGAAATCGAATTTCAAGGGCCCGCGGCCACGGATGAAACGCCTGAACCCGCCCAAGGAGCCGGTCAGGTCGATGTCCGAAGTGCCGCAGTCGATGCTGCAAGTAGCGACCTCGGCGTCATCGTCGTCCAGAGCTATGTCCAGCGCGTTAAGGGTGGTGCGCAGAGGCAGCAAAGGCGATACCAGCGAAGCATTTTCCAGCGACACCAGCCCTCCCGGATGCCAGCGGTTCAGCAGCGCCACGAAAGACGAATCGAGAGAGACTTTAAGGTCCTTGGCAGCGAACTCGTCCACCGGACGCGAAGCCCTGAACTTGATGAGCAGGGAGTCCTTCGGCACGCCGGGATAAACCCTCTGCAGCGAGTCCAGGAAGCGCTTGAAGCGCGGGCGCGGCTTACGCACCCTCTGCATCGCCTCCAGCGACACCAGGGCGTTCTCGGCCTCGACCTTGTTCTCGCCGGCGTACAGTTTTATGAAATCGTCGGTAGTGGAGAAGCTCAGATAAGGCACCATCTTGCCGTTGTTCTCCACCTTCTTCACATCCGCACGGTTGACCATCCCGCGCACTCCGGCCCGGAAGGAATCCGACAGGCTGAAGGCCAGGCTGTCCATGTCAGCATTCAGTTTCAGCGAGCTTTCCGCGGTGGCGAGGGAAATGTCCGGCCGGCGGAGCATGGCGGACAGATTGTTGGAAGGCATCTGCACGGATACTCTGTCCCCGGAGAGATGCGCGCTTATGCGTGTCTTGCGGAAGATGTAATCCTCGAGTTCCTTCAGATGCGCGTTCACGTCGGCGGAGAGGTCCACCGTACCTGCCGCGCTGATATTCAGGTCGGAGGGCAGATACTGCCTTGCCGAATCCAGTATCACGAAGCCGCCGAGCCTGGCCGCAACAGCGGGATCGCGTCCGATGAGATCACGCCCGTCACCGTCCAGGTCAAGCTTGACTCCGTCGCTGCGCAGATGGCAGCGCTCAATATCTGCCGAGAGCGCTCCGGCAGGAGTCAGCCTGGCCGTCGCACCAAGATCCAGCATGGCCCGTATCCCCTTGGGAATCCATGAAATATGCCCCGAAGGCACGTCCACTTCGACATCCACCTGCGGATATTCATCCGCGGAGATATTGCCGTCCGCCTTCACTCCGAGGTTCAGCAGCGCGTCTGCCCGGAAATCACGGGCGGCGGGAGCAAGTTTGCGTCCGTACTTTTCGAGCACGGTGCCCAGCTTGCAGGAATCTATCCCCGCCGAGGCCTTCACGTAGCTGTGGTCCTCGAACTTGCTGAACAGGCCCTCGGCATGCAGCGGGACGTAGGCGATATCCGCATCCAGATGATCCAGGCCGAGGTCGAAGTGCCTGCGGTGGTTGCGGAAAGATGCGCGTGCGTCCAGCTCGGCGGGCACCTGCAGGCTTCCCAGCGAGGGCGAGAAATAGAGGGCCTCTCCCTTCAGCCCGAGGTCCACAAGATTGGTCCTGGGCGTAGCGATGCGCAGATTCTCCAGCGCGAGGGCCAGGGTATCGGCCGGCAGGCGCCCGTTCATCTGCAGATTGTCCAGTTCCAGCAGGAGATTCTTCACCTTCGAATCCAGTTTGTCCTTCTTCAGGCGGAGCTTGCCGGAGAGGAAGAACTCGTCGAAAAGTATCCTCGCATGCACGGTATCCGCCTGCGAAGTGTATACTATTCGGGGGCGGTCGCCTATGCGAAGCTTTCCCAGATGCACCCAGGGCAGGCCGAAAGGCTTGCTGACGGTGTCCTTGGGCTCTTCCGATTTCGAGAGTATGTCCAGATTGGAGGCAGTGCCGTCGTAGGCGTGATAATAGACCTGCGGATGCTCCAGATTCAGCGCGTTCACCTTGATTCTGCCGACGAACAGCTTCCAGGGGTTCACCGAAGCGTCCACGCGGCTTGCGGCGAGCAGAGTGTCCTCAACCGCGCCGCGGCCCTCCGAAAGAAGAGGCCCGCGCACTCCGAGTTTGTCGTATGCCGAGAAGAGTCCGTGGGGATAGGTGACCGACAGGGAGTCAATCTCCGCCACCACGAAGGGGAAGGTCCTGAAATGCAGCCGGCTGTAGCGCACCTGGCCCTTTTCTACGACCGAAGACAGGATGGAATCCACCTTCGAGCGCATCCAGGAGCTGTTCAGCACTATTTGCAAAACGAGCACGATCACCGCGAACACCGCCGCGATGATCCCCAGTATCTTTGCCAGCCGGACTGCCAGACGTTTCATGACCTAGAACTTCTTGAAGAAATCGTTGCCCTTGTCGTCCACCAGGATGAAGGCCGGGAAGTCCTCGACGGTAATCTTCCAGATGGCTTCCATGCCGAGTTCGGGATATTCCACGCACTCGATGCTGCGGATGCTGCTCTGCGAAAGCACTGCGGCCACTCCGCCGATGGTGCCGAGGTAGAATCCACCGTGCTTCTTGCAGGCGTCGGTGACTACCTGGGTGCGGTTGCCCTTGGCTATCATCACGAGCGAAGCGCCATTGTCCTGGAATTCATCCACATAGGGATCCATGCGGTTGGCCGTGGTGGGGCCCATCGAGCCGCAGGGATACCCTTCCGGAGTCTTGGCGGGGCCGGCGTAGAGGATGGGATGGTCCTTGAAGTAGGCGGGCATCCCCTCTCCTGCATCCAGACGGGCCTTGAGCTTGGCGTGGGCGATGTCGCGGGCTACGATGATGGTGCCCTTGAGGTTCACGCGGGTGCCGACTTCATATTTGGTGAGTTCGCCGCGCACGAAGTCGATTCCCTTGTCGAGGTCGATCTCTATGCCCTTGGAACCCTCGCCCGGCCTGCGGTACTCCTCCGGTATGAGTTCGGAAGGATTGGTGTCGAGTTTTTCTATCCAAACGCCGTCGGCGTTGATCTTGCTCTTGATGTTGCGGTCGGCGGAGCAACTCACTCCCATGCCGATAGGGCAGCTTGCGCCGTGCCTCGGGAGACGCACCACGCGGATGTCGTGTGCAAGGTACTTGCCTCCGAACTGGGCACCGAGCCCTATCTTCTGCGCTTCCTTGAGCAACTTCTGTTCAAGGTCGATGTCGCGGAAGGCACGTCCGGTCTCATCTCCCGTGGTGGGAAGGCCGTCGTAGTATTTGATGCTGGCGAGCTTCACGGTGAGAAGGTTCTTCTCTGCGGATGTGCCGCCGATTACGAAAGCGATGTGGTAAGGAGGGCAGGCCGCTGTGCCCAATGTCTTCATCTTCTCCACCAGGAACGGAAGCAGCGTGCCTTCGTTCTGGATGGTGGCCTTGGTCATGGGGTAGAAGTAGGTCTTGTTGGCGCTGCCGCCGCCCTTCGCAACCATCACGAAGCGGTACTCATCGCCCTGCGTGGCCTCGATGTCGATCTGGGCAGGGAGGTTGCAGCGGGTGTTCACCTCGTCGTACATATTTAGAGGAGCGTTCTGGCTGTAGCGGAGATTCTCCTGAGTGTAGGTGTTGAACACTCCCCTGCTCAGGGCTTCCTCGTCCTCAAAATCGGTCCAGACGCGCTGGCCCTTTTCGCCGTGGATGATGGCGGTGCCGGTGTCCTGGCAGAAGGGAAGGACTCCCTTGACCGCCGTTTCGGCGTTGCGCAGGAACTGCAGTGCGACGTATTTGTCGTTTTCGCTGGCCTCGGGATCATCGAGGATCGCGGCTACCTGCTCGTTATGGGCACGGCGGAGCATGAACTGGCAGTCATGGAAAGACTGCTGCGCCACGAGCGTAAGCGCTTCGGGAGACACCTCCAGAATGGTTTTGTCGCCGAATTTTGAGGTCTTCACCAACTTCTCCGACCCCGGAATCTTGTAATACTCGGTCTTGTCTTCCCCAAGCTGAAACATGGGGGCGTATTTGAATTCTGTCATATTATTTTTGCATTAACCAGGTTTTCATGAATTCATTGAGGTCGCCGTCGAGGACGCCCTGGGTGTCGGCGGTTTCGTAGCCGGTTCGCAGGTCCTTGACCATGCGGTAGGGATGCAGCACGTAGGAACGTATCTGCGAGCCCCACTCTATCTTCTTTTTCTGCCCTTCCAGCTCCGCCTGCTTCTCCTGGCGCTTCTTGAGTTCGATGTCGTAGAGGCGGGATTTGAGGATGCGCAGGGCGTTCTGGCGGTTGTCCTGCTGGGAACGGGTTTCGGTGTTCTCCACCATGATGCCCGTGGGGATGTGGCGCACGCGCACGCCGGTCTCCACCTTGTTCACGTTCTGGCCGCCGTGGCCGCCGGAACGGAAGGTATCCCATTCTATGTCGGAAGGATTGATTTCGATGTTGATGGTGTCATCCACCAGGGGATATACGAATACGGACGAGAATGTGGTCTGGCGCTTGCCCTGGGCGTTGAAGGGAGAGATGCGCACCAGGCGGTGCACTCCGCTCTCCGCCTTGAGGTAGCCGTAGGCATAGTCGCCCTCGAACTGGATGGTGGCGCTCTTGATGCCGGCCTCATCCCCTTCCACAAGTTCGGTAACGGTCATCTTGTAGCCGTTGCGCTCGCCCCAGCGCATGTACATGCGCATCAGCATCGAACTCCAGTCGTTGGATTCGGTGCCGCCGGCGCCGGAATTGATGGTGAGCACCGCTCCGAGGTTGTCGCCCTCCTCGCCGAGCATGTTCTTGAACTCGAGATCCTCCAGTTTCTTCAGCGCGTCGGCATACGCCGCATCGGTGTCGGGCCCTTCCGGATCCAGTTCCATCAGCACGTCGAGGTCGTCGGCTGCGGACACCACGGCGTCGAAGGCGCTGACCCAGGCCTTGACGCTGCTGACACCTTTGAGGAAGGCCTCGGCGGCCTTGGGATCGTCCCAGAAGTCGGGAGCCTGGCTTTCGGCCTCTTTGGCAGCTACTTCCGCGCGCTTGGCGTCTATGCCGAGAGACTTCTCCAGCACCGAGATGCGCTGGCGCAGGTCTTTAATCTGTTCCTGTGTAATCATCATACAAATTTAGTGATTATTCCCAAATTTTTCCGATATTAGCACCACTAAAACCTCAATAATTATGAAAAAGTATTTTGCAGAATTCATCGGCACCGCCGTTCTGACCCTTCTGGGTTGCGGAACCGCAGTGTTCGTAGGTTGTGGTGAGCCTGCAGGCGTTGCAGCCACCGCCCTTGCATTCGGTCTTGCAGTTGTCGCAATGGCCTACACCATCGGAGGCATCTCCGGTTGCCATATCAACCCTGCCATCACCCTCGGCGTAGTGCTGAGCAAGCGTATGAGTTGGAAGGATGCCTGCGGCTACTGGTGCGGCCAGATCCTCGGCGGTATCGCCGGCGCAGCCATCCTCTACGGCATCATCGCCCTCACCGGCGCTCCCGGCGCAATGGGTGATCCCGCCGGACTCGGCACCAACGGCGTCGCCAATGCCGGCGGCCCTCTGGGAGCCCTCGTGGTTGAATGCGTCGCCACCTTCCTCTTCGTGCTCGTAGTGCTCGGCACCACCGACGCAAAGAAGGGAGCAGGCAACTTCGCAGGCCTTGCAATCGGTCTCGCACTCGTGCTCATCCACCTCGTATGCATCAACCTCACCGGCACATCGGTGAACCCTGCACGTTCCTTCGGCCCCGCCCTCTTCGTCGGCGGCGAAGCCCTTGCGAATGTATGGGTATTCTTCGTAGGTCCCCTCGTAGGCGGCGCCCTTGCGGCCTGCACCTGGGGATGCTTCAGCTGCGAGAAGTGCGCTGAATAAGACGCTCTGCAAGCTCCCTCGCAAAGGAGGGCCAGGAGTGTTTCTCCAGATAACGGGCGGCAAGCCCGGAATCGACAGTCCAGCCGGATTTCAGGATTTCCCGAAGTTCGGCCGGATTTTTATATACCCTGCACAGACCTTCCTGCGCGAGGTCGTGGAAGGCTCCCACGTCGGGGCCTACCGGCGATCCTCCGTAGCGGAGAGTATCCATCAAAGTCCCTGATCCTGAAACACTTCCTGGGAGATACGGAAACAGCACCATCCCGCTGGCGGCAATCCTGGCGGCGATTTCCTCCATCGGGGCCCTGCGCTCCTCAAAGCGGACGTTCCCGTTTTCCAGCGCATGTATCTGCCTGGCAAGGGAAGCGTCCGGGCAAGCCCCGAGCACGTCTATCCTGAGGCCGGAATCAGCCACCCCCGGAGTGCTCAGGAACTCGAGTACGCCCTTGTACGGAAGGACGGTTCCCCAGATCAGCACATCCGCCCTGCGCTCCGAGGGCGTCACCTTTTCCGGCAGTTCCGAAGGATGCGGGAAGAGAAGCACCCTGTCCGCCGAACTGCGCTGTCTTGCGATGGCGGCGGTATTCTCCGAATGGGCCACCACCAGGCAGGCGTGCCTGAACATCCGCTTCGTGAGGATGCGGGAGAGACGGTTTTCTCCCTTGTGAGGCGCGGGATTGTGGAAGAAAAAGACCAGCCGGCCTCCCCGCAGGCGGAGTATGTCCATCGCCAGCAGGGCAAGGCAGGTCTGCAGCACGCTCAGTTTCTGGAACGCGATGGTCTCCACGAAACTCAGCATGAAGATATCCGCTTTCAGGCTCGCTTTCAGAAGGGCGCCCGCCTGCATCCGGCAGGGCCTGTTGTCAGCCTCCATCACATCGAACCAGGCGCCCAGTTCCTGCTTGAGGCGCGGGAAGTAGGGGTTGGGATAACCGAGCTTGCGGCTTGCCGAGGGAGAGATGTAGACCTTCTGTCTCATAGTCCGAAAAGCGCCTTGAGCGCGTATGTGAGCCTTGCCGCCAGATACTGCAGCCTGGGCAGGCGAAGATATGTCCTGTAGTAATATGCGTCGCTTTCCAGGCGCATCCTGCGGCGCTTGACCTTGCTGTAATGGCTGTTCACCGTTGCTCCGTGCTCGTGCAGCACTTCCACCGAAGGTTCATACCAGACGCCCTTTCCCAAGCGCTTGAGCCGTTCGGCGAGGATAGCCTCCTCCGCATAGAGGAAGGTGTTCGGATCCATTCCGCCGCAGGCCTCGAAATCGGCCGTGCGCATCAGCATGAACGAGCCCATGATACGGTAGTGCAGGCCTTCCTGCGCAGTTTCGGCATAATCCTCCTGCAAGATGGCGGCGAGCCTGGACTTGCCCATGAAGAGTTTGCCCCAGTATGGCAGGAGATGCTTTGCGGCAAAGCTCTGGAAGGGTTCCGGGCTTTGCAGACGGCCGTCCAGGCCGCGCACCTTCGGGCCTATCATCCCGACGTCAGGCAGCTGCGACAGACGCTCCGCCAGCACGTCCACTACATCTGCGCTGGTGAATACGATGTCGTTGTTCACAAACAGGAGGAGATCCGCCCCGAACCTGTCCTTCGCCACCTCGGCGCCGAGATTGTTTCCTTTCGCGAAACCCAGATTTTCTCCTGCGGGGATTATCTCCGCAAGGCCGTCAAGGCCGCTTTTCAACGCCTGCAGGCAGCTTTGTCCGGAGCCGTTGTCGACCACCACCACCTTGTGCGGGGAGGCGATCTTCGCGCACTCTTCCTTGACGAAGCGTATGGTACGCTCCGGGCCGCCGTAGTTTATGACTATTACGCCTATCATAAGGACGCGTAGAATTCCTTCAATTTGGCATCGTCCCCCGAAGCATACAACTCCGTCTCTCCCCTGCCGTTGCCGTTTTCCCTGCCTTCCAGCACCTGCACCAGCCTTTTCGCCACCGCCGGCGCGGGGTCGATGAATTCGACATCTCCGTGCCCGAGTTCCGCCGCCACTTTCCGCAGGGTCTCCAGCAGGAAAGGATAGTGAGTGCATCCAAGGACTATGCGGTCGCAGCCTTCTGCAAGCAGGGGTTCCAGCGCGGGCTTCACGACTTCCTCCGCCTCCGGCCCTGTCAGCTTTCCCGCTTCCACCAGTTCCACGAACCCGCGGCCTACACGCTCCACTATTTTGACATGGTCTTCGAAGCGGCCCTTCGTGTTGAGATATTTGCTGCCCTTGAGAGTGCCCGCAGTGGCCAGGACGCCTATCACGCCCGTTTTGGTATCCAGCGCCGCCGGTTTCACTGCCGGCTCCATGCCCACGAAAGGAATATCGTATTCTTTGCGGAGGCACTCGATGGCCGCGGCCGTAGCGGTATTGCATGCCAGCACGACCGCCACGGCGCCACGGGAGATGAAGAAGTCGGTGATTTCCTTGAGGCGGCCGCGGATATACTCCACGGATTTCTCGCCGTATGGGCAGTGGGCATTGTCGGCATAATAGATATAGTGTTCCGACGGCAGGGCTTTGCGTATCTCCCGGAAAACCGAAAGACCTCCCATGCCCGAATCCATTACACCTATTGTTGCCATATTGCAAATTTAGCAATTTTTCTCATCTGCCGAACGCCTTCCCCCGTAATGGACATCGCCCCCGGTATGCAAAAACCGCCTTTTTGCATACAAACCCGCCAAAATACAAGCAGAGGTATGCAAAAACCGCCTTTCTGCATACAAACCCCTCGAAAAACAAGCAGCGGTATGCAAAAACCGCCTTTTTGCATACAAACCTGCCAAAAACAAGTGTTCCGTATGCAAAACGGGCTGTTTTGCATACGGAACAAATCTAAATACGCCGTTTATGCGTTCTGGAGCTGTCCGAGAACCTCGAAATAAGGAACTCCGTCGGAAACCGTAGTGCGGTAGATGGTATCGTCCACCTTGTAGTACTCGTTGCCGTCGGCAAGAGTCACGGTCTCGTAATCTTCGGGCAGAGCCTTGATGAGAGCGCCTGCAGGAGGAACTATCACCTTGAACTGGCCGCTGGGATCGGTCATGAAGAAGACACCGTCGTCGTAGTAGTACTCCTGTCCGTTGGCGGCGAAGCTCTGGACGAGTCCGAGCCTGGTGGCCAGCTGGTAGGAAGCGTAAGACTTGAGGGTGTTCACATCCACGGTGGGAGTGCTGCTTGCCTGGACGGCCTGCTGACTTGCGATCGTAGCGTTGTTCTGCGCGATTGCGGCGTTCTGGGCCGCGATGGTCGCATTGTTCTGGGCTATGATCTGGTTCTGCTCGTTGATGGTCGCGTAGTTGCTGTTCACCGTATTGTAGGTACGATAGACATTATTGTAGTACGCGAACCTCAGGACGTCGAGCTCGAGGGCGTAAAGGGCGCGGTCGAACAGGATGCCGTAAGGAGGACGGCAGATGTGGTAGACGTGATCCCAATAGCGGTAGTAGATGCCGTTATAGTAGTAGTAGTCGATTCCCCAGTAGCGATATCTGTCGTAATGAGGCAGATGGCGCACGCGGTATCCGTAATAGTGAGGATGGTGGCTGTAGAAGTAACCGGGACGATCGTAAGGCACGGGAGGACGATGCATAGGAGCGATACGCTTGCCGTGATTGTCGAAGCGGACCTCGTTGGGTGCGCCTGCAGTCTGACGGTCGTAGCTGTTGGTAGGATTGACGGTCCTGTTGGTGTTGGCATTGCCCACGCCGCCGACGCTGCTCCTGGAGCCACCGCTGACGGTAGTGGTGGAACGGTTGGTGGAGCCGGCGGATGCGGAGCTGCGGCTGCCTCCGGAAGTGGTGGTGCCTCCGCTGCGTGCGGTACTGCTCGAACGGCTGGTAGTAGCGCTTGAGCGAGAAGTGCTGCTGGAGCGGCTGGTGCTTGCGCTGGAACGCGAAGTGCTGCTGCTCGAACGGCTGGTGCTCGCACTGGAGCGGGAAGTGCTGCTCGAACGGCTGGTGCTTGCGCTGGAACGCGAAGACGAGCTGCCGGAGCTGCTGATTGTGCCGCCCATCGCCCTGGAAGTGGATCCGCTGCTGCGGCTCACGCTGGCAGAAGAGCTGCTGCGCGAAGAACCGGAACTGCTGCGGCTCACGCTGGAAGACGAAGAACTGCGGGAAACACTGCCCGAAGAACTTCTGGACGAGCTGCCGGAAGAACTGCTGCGAGAGCTGGTCTGGCTCGAAGATGAACGGCTGCTTCCGCCGCTGCGGGATTGGGCATTAACTGGAGATATTGCGAGCGCCATAGCTGCTACGGCTGCGAGCGCGAGTTTAAATGTAGTTTTCATAATGCTCAATTTTAGTGTCCGTAAATATAGCCTTTCTATTTGGATATTGCATATATCGTACCAATTTTTTATTTCCGCCCGTATCCGGGATCTATCCCCGACGGCAGAATGGCCGTCACAGCCACCGTTGCAAGACAGCAGACCATCACCAGGACGAAGAATCCGGCATAGCCCAGAGCCTCCTGCAGCATGCCCGCGAAAAAACCCGGAATCATCATGCTCAGTGCCATAAAAGCGGTGCAGATGGCATAGTGCGAGGTGCTGTACTCCCCTCTCGAGAAATACATCATGTAGAGCATGTAGGCCGTGAATCCGAATCCGTAGCCGAACTGGTCGAGGGCCACGCAAAAGTAGATGGCGAGGAGGTTCTGCGGCTGCGCGAGAGCCATGTAGAGATAGACGGAGCAAGGCAGGGCGAGGGCGAGAGCCATGGGCCAGAGGGCCTTTCGGAGGCCTACCCTCGCACTCCAGACTCCCCCGATTATCCCGCCGAGAGTAAGGGCGATGACCCCGACCGTGCCGTACACGAGCCCGGACTGGGCGGTGCTGAGGCCGAGCCCTCCGTCTCCGACAGCGTCCAGCATGAAGGGCGTGAGCATCTTTACGGAAAGGGCTTCCGGCAGGCGGTAGAGGAGCATGAAAACGATGGCGACCCACACTCCTTTCTTCCGGAAAAAGGTAGCAAAAGCTTCCCCGATGCTGCGCGGAGAAGAATCTGTCCGGCTGCCGGCATCTTCGCCGCTCAAGCCAGAGAAAGACGCCCGCGCAGGAGCACCGGTCAGCCGGCCACCATTTTCCGACGGCAGGATGAATTGATGCCAGACGGTCACCACGAGAAAGAGGACGGAACTGGCAAGGAGGGTGGTGTTCCAGGCGCGGGGAATGTCGCCGAAGCGGTTCTCGAGCAGCCCGGCCACAACCACTATCACCCCCTGCCCGAACACCGATGCGATGCGGTAGAAGGTGCTCCTGATGCCCACGAAAAGGCTCTGCCGGTGTTCGTCCAGCGCCAGCATATAGTATCCGTCCGCAGCTATGTCGTGCGTGGCGGAGAGCATTGCGGTGATGTAAAAGAAGATCAGGGAGAAGGCGAAGGCCCCGACGGGTTCGCCTGTACGGCGCGGCAGCGAGAGGGCGATGGCGGCGAAGCAGACGGTCATCAGCGCCTGCATCATCACTATCCACCAGCGTTTGGTGCGCACCACGTCCACCAGCGGGCTCCAGAGGGGTTTTATCACCCACGGGAGATAGAGGAGGCTGGTATACATCGCAAGGTCGGCATTACCCATGCCCATACGCTTGAACATGGTGACCGACACCACGTTGACTATGAAATAGGGTATGCCCTCCGCGAAGTATAGCGTGGGGACCCAGAGCCATGGCGTCACGTTCTTTTTCATCTTCCTTGCAGTTCAGAGATTTCAGTCCCGGGGTAGTAGTGGCGGAGAATCTGCGCACAGTCATATCCCTTCGAAGCCATCACCGCGGCGCCTATCTGGCAGAGGCCGACTCCGTGGCCCCAGCCTTTCCCATGGAGTATGCATTCGTCGCCTTTCCACTCGATTTCGAAGGCCGAGCTCTTTAGACAGCTGTCGCTGAGGGCCTTGCGTATGGCCAGTTCCTTCCCCAGCACGACGCGGCCACCGTCGCCGACGACTTCCAGTTCGACTATCCTTCCGGAAGGGCCGCGCTTGATGGCCTTCAACTCCCGCACGGTGCCGATTCCGGCAGCAGAGGGCTCCTGCGGAGCATTTTCCCGTACAGGGTTGCGCAGCAACGCGGAGCAGGAGCCCTCTGCTGCCGGGATCCTGCCTATCAGTGCCGAGAGTTCGTCGCGGGTGTAACGGACCGTCCAGCGATAGAAGTCCCGCGTCTTCAGGTCGTAATCGTTAAGCACCTTGCGGAGAATCTCATCGTCGTCGGTATCGCAGAAAGGGCGGCCCCCCTCTTCCGGCACGTCCGGGACCGCCTGCAGATAAGGATAGTCCCTGTCTTCCCAGCAGCTGCTGTATAGTTCGGAAGTGCCTCCGCAGCACTTGGAATAGCGTGCGTCGCAGAGTTCTCCCTTATATGTAAGGACACTGCCCCAGGTCCTGTCGACCGCATCGCGTACGTTCTGCCCGACGGCACCGTCCAGTCCCTGATAGCGCTGGCAGTGGTCGTCTGCGCACACGTCGAAGCACCCGTGGGAGTGCAGATTGCTCATCACCCACGAACGGGAGATGACGGCGTGAGCCTTGAGGAACTCCAGCGGAGCGTCCGCGTGCATCTCGGAAGATATTACGCTCAGCAGGTAGTCCTCCAGCCCTATCCGGTTCACCGCCCGTATCCTGTCCCCCTCCACAATGAAGCGCAGGCGCCCGGCGAAACGGCGGGTAATCTTCTGCTCCCAGTGGAATCCTATGCCTATGGGCATGTCGTGCAGGATGAAGGTAGGCTCGCTGAAGAGGGTGGAGCGCGTCACCGCGTCGAAGGTGAGCTCGTCGTAGAGGGAGCCGTTGTAGTTGATCTTCCCGTCCGCCCAACTCACGCGCTGGGGGCCGGCTCCGTCGGAGATGATCTCGAAGACTATCTCCCGTGCGGCCATTATGCCTACGTCGATCTTGGGCTGGGTGCGGGTGAGGCGCCATACCACGAGCGCATCGTCCTCCTCGCTCACGGACACCTCGTCCACCATCTGCCGGAGCTGTTCCCCGGTGATCTTCCGGAAATCCTCCTCCCTGGGGACGACGAAGTATCCCGCCATGTCGGCGGCGCCGGGGCTCATCGTAAGATGCTCCTCCCCCTCCGCGAAGTAATGATGGGAGCGCAGGTTGGAGCGCAGGACCACCGCGGTGCGGAACTCGCCGTTCTTGTACCAGGAATAGAGGTTGAAGCGGGGTTCGCTCTCCCCTTCCCTGCGCGGAGAGCATTCCAGCAGGCGGTAGAAGAGCTTGGCCATCGACTTCTGGGTAGTGGCCTTGAGGATGTATACCCCGCGGGTGAAGCCTTCGAACTTGTAGAGAGTGGCGTCCTGCACGCGTTCAAGCTCGCCGGTGGCGCTGTCCAGGGCCTTGTCCGCAGCCAGTTCGAGGGGCAGGATCTCCCTCGGGCAGGCCTGGAAATGCAGATGGTCCGGGGCGGACGCGCCGCTCATCGGGCCGTTGTAGAACACCGTGAAGTCCTGATACATCTTCGTAAAGAGCAGCATGTCCGGGAAGTGATGCCAGATGGTCTGGGGAAGATGCTGGTCGCGGGCGACGACCAGATGGTTGCGGAAGATGGGATAGGGGTTCACCTGCACATTGTAGCCGCGGTGTTTCTTGCCCTCGTACTTTACGTGGAACTGTTCCTTGGGGCGGTTTGCGGGGCAGAGGAAACAGGGCCTCGCGGCGATGGACTTTTCGTCCACTTCGGCCGTGGAGGAGATAATGCGGCAGGGGTTCATCTGAAGGGTCACCTCAAGTCCTCCCACATCCATGTATCTGTATTCCGCATTCTTCAGGGAACGGAAATTCGCGGCCGCAAGAGGCCATACCGACAGCTGGTCCTTTATGAATTTGTGTATGTCCGCCATATTATAACAAGGAAAAGAGTCTGCCTTCAATCCTTCTGTACTCCTGTTCGAACTGGGGGGTGAATATCTCCTTCCCCATGGATTGCTCCACTTCGGCGCGGGTCCACCAGCGGCCCTCGTCCACTTCGTCGTTGTCCGGGGCGATGGCCCTGTCGGTCACGGTTGCGAAGATGTTCACCATCTCCGACTCGACGGGGCTGCGCCAGATGTAACTTTCGAGGAAGGAGGGGTTGAAGTCGACGAACGCAAGTTCCTCGCCGGCTTCGCGGAAAAGGGCTTCCATCAGGCTTTCGCCATAGGTGACGTGGCCTCCCACGGCGGTGTCCCAGCGTCCCGGGAACAGGTCCTTTGTCCTGGAGCGTTTCTGAAGGTAGATCCTGTCGTAAGGGTCGATGATATGAAGGTGAACCACCGGGTGGAGCAGGTCCGGATGGCTGTGGCAGGCCTTGCGCGTGCTGCGGCCGGTCACCAGTCCGCTGGGATCTATCACGGGGAGTATTTCGGTGTTGCCACGGACGGATTTGACTGCTACCAGGGGTGCGGGTTCAAGAGGATACAGAAGTTCGGACATTTGCTACTGATAATTGATTATCCGGAGTTCCTCGGGGGTGTATAGTATCGAGTCGATAAAGTCGGGTGCGGCCTGCGCAAGGATCACGAATGCAGCCAGGGCCACCGCTGCCAGCGCTACCAGCACCAGGATTACTATCAGTGTGGTTTTCAGCCACTTGGGAAGAGGCTTGCGCACTTTCGGCGCCTTGACCTTCTTCGGCCTTGCCGGCTTTTCCGGCTCAGGGACTGGCGCGGGTGCGGGGGCTTCCGGGACGGGCTCCGGCTCGAAGGCTGGAGCGGGCTGGCTGGATTCTGCGATTGGCGTGAGTTCGGCAGGGTCGGGTTCCGCTATCTCCAAAAGCGGGGTCTCTTCTATGGCGGCCGGCACCTCCTCGACGGGAAGTTCCGCGGGAGCGGAGCCATCCACCAGCGACACCAACTCCTCCACCTTGCCACGCACCTCCTCCTTGGTTTCCAGATGATTCTTCAGCGACACAGCAGGGAGCCCGAAGCCATCGGGGAAGATATCCAGATCCTCGTCGGTAATAAAGAAGAAATTGTTCTGACGGGTGGAACGCAGACGCCCGAGTCCGGGAAAAACCACGACTTTCTTTTCGAGAAGTTCCCTCTTAGCCTCCTCCAGAAAGTGCTGGAGAATGGCCTTGGACTGGTCGTAATCTATGCCGTTGCTTTGGGCATAAAGCTCCACCAGAGAATCGTCTTCGGACCTGCTCGGAATGAATGTGACGCGCCTGTAGGGCGGATTTATGGTATATCCCCTATCGGAGAAACTGGCAGGCACCATCTCGGCCAGGAAGGCGCCGAGCCCCGGAAGGCCCACCTCCTCGTGGTCGAGCAGAAGCTCGCCGATCATCTTCGAAAGTAATGCAATATCCATAAAACTACCGAACTACAAATATAGATAAAAAAACACTGTGAAAAAAGTTAAAAAAAAGTTTTGCACTCTAAACTTTTTGTACTACCTTTGCAGTCCACAAAATTCCTCCTTAGCTCAGTTGGTTAGAGCACCTGACTGTTAATCAGGGGGTCCTGGGTTCAAGTCCCCGAGGGGGAGCCAAAGCGGACAAATTGTTAGAAATGACAGTTTGCCCGCTTTGTTTTTGTTCGTAACCGGCGGAAAGAGCTTCAATAATTTATCTCTGGTCAACTTCCGAAAGACACTCATGACTCAGAGGGGGCACTTATTATGCTTGGTGTCCTACAAATACGCGGAGCAACTTTCATACGCCAGCACTGCTGGGAGGGCGGTTGCTCACGAATTCTTTATGATTATGAGGGGGATTATGCCGTAATATATTTGGCAATGAAAGAAATTTGATTATCTTTGCATTGTCATTTACGGATGACTTATAGCAAACTATGAACGGGCATCCATCCTCTAAATGGGTGCCTGTTTCTTTTTTCGGTATAATGGACATTTTCGGTTGGTAAGGTATAGGATAATCATCTGACTTATAAATAATTACGACTATTTTTATGGAAGCGGTTTCATAAAAATAGTGATATGTCAGAAAAGAAGAAACGTTTTCGTTGTCCCAGATGTGGCTCTCTAAGTACTATTTTGTGGGGTAAACGAAGGGATCAGCAGCGATACAAATGCACTGCTTGCGGAAAGAGTTTTGTCAAACACAGAGAAGATGTCGGCCAAAGGAACAGGTTCATATGGTTCCGCAAATGGGTTCTTGGCAAGCAGACCATTGCAGACATATCAAGTGAAAGCGGATATAGTGAACGTCAACTTCGTCGTCTGTTCGATGAATATTTGGAGAAGGCTCCTGTATGGACTATCCAGAGGCGTTCGAGCATAAGGATGCTTGTAGATGGAACCTGGTTGGACAAAGATTGCTGCCTTATTGTTTATCGGGACAATAACAGCAAGTCGACCATATACTACCGCTTTGCGAATGACGAGAACGAGTATGAGATCATCAAGGATCTCCAGGCCTTCAAACGCCTACGTTTGGGCATATCCAGTTTCACCACTGACGGCGCAGAAGATATTATCCGAGCCATCAGGTATGCTTATCCGCATACCTCCAGACAGAGATGTGTCGTACATATTGAACGGGAGTGCCTAACCTGGCTGACACAGCATCCCAAGAGTGCTGCAGGAATAACCCTAAGAAGACTTGTTTGCCGTATCTCAGATATCAAAACTAATAATGACAAGCTCTTCTGGATTAAGGAGGTCAATAAATGGCACGAAGAATACGAGGAGTTCATCAAGCAGAAGACCGTCAACAAAGAAACAGGCGAACTATCTTTTACTCACGATAGCGTCAGACGCTCATACGTCCATCTGCATCGAGCCATACCGCATATGTTTGAGTATATCAATGATCCCGGCTTACCTAATAACACCAATGGTTTGGAATCCTTCTTCGGACATCTGAAAGACAACCTCAGAATACATCGAGGTATGTCTACCGAGCATAGAAACAACTTCGTGAAATGGTACCTCTTCTTTGCTAACGAGAAGAAGAAACAGGCGTAATCTCACCAACCGTTTTTGTCCGTATCACCAACCGTTTTTGTCCACATTACCCAAAGCCCCGCGCAGCGGGGAGGGATTGTGGT
>Ga0256405_10002966_pt1 | contig 36683 bp, 27 predicted proteins | sample RumenRJG_02DNA_FD_189096 | JGI IMG/M metagenome (GOLD analysis project Ga0256405, IMG submission 189096) | Bovine rumen microbial communities from Lethbridge, Alberta, Canada - RJG_02 | ecosystem: Host-associated > Mammals > Digestive system > Stomach > Rumen | place: Canada: Alberta...
AATTTTATTGTTTGGTCACTATAAAATTACTCATTTTCAATGAGTTAAACAAACTTTGAAGCCTTTTTTATTCCAAATTTACGTTAATATATGCATGTGATTTCTTACATGCGAAAGTTCAATAATTTAAAAAAGCTCCTTGATGAGTCCATGTTGAAAGAAATCGATCAAGATTGCATTATTTTGAACGAAGAGCAGGCCGACGAATTATACGGAGGAGCAGAATGGGGTTACTATGGTAACTGTTCATTCGGTAATTGTCACTAAGACAGTTACAAAATGCGTATTAGGGGATGCTAACTCAGGAGCGTGAGTTTTGCTCCGACAATAGCATTCCCTTTTTTCTAATATTATAGCATAGAAAATGGAAAATAAACTTAAACTCTCAGCATATTTATTTAAAAATTTATATCACATTAAGAGATATCAATTAGGTATCTTCTTTTCTGGAAGAACAGCAAAAAATATTGTTGTATCAGCTAACACCTATAATTCTGTCATCAATGAAGATTTTAGGCATATAGACAAAAATACAATGGAATTATTAATTAAAGCAAAGGTGCTTGTTCCAAAGGAAGAAGACGAATTTAGATCAATGAACATAGAAAACCAAAAGATTTTAAAGAAGCAAAGACAGTACCATAGTGAGCATCTATATATGTCCATTCAACCAACTGATAAATGTCAATTTGCTTGTAACTATTGTGGTCAAGAGCACAACCATGCAGAAATCAGTATAGATACCATAGAATGTCTCATCAAACAGATTGATATTAAATTATCTGCACATGATTATCAGGACGTGGAAATAGGATGGTTTGGAGGAGAACCGTTATGCGCCTTAGATAAAATGCGTATAATCAATAAGCATATAAAAATTCTGACAAATAAACATAAGATTAAAAATCTATCTCATATAACTACAAATGGCTATATACTCACACCAGATGTATATAGAGAGTTAAAGGAACAATTTAATTGCAGGAGGATAGAAATAACAATAGATGGAGATAAGGAATTCCATGACAAGCACCGTTTCACGTGTAGCGGTAAAGGGACTTTTGTTAAATTATACAACAATTTAAAGTCTATAGTTTCAAGCCCATACTATGATAAGACTAAATGCATGATAACCATTCGATGCAATATTGACCAAAGTAATATAGATGGTGTTATTCCACTTTTACATAAACTGTACAATGATGGGATGCAGGATAAAATTCGTTTTTATTGTGCATGTGTTGTTTCATGGGCAAACAATGGTGCTGGTGATGCCAAGGCATGGAAAATAATTGGAAAAAAGTCTACAGAGTATATACTTTATATGCTAACGCATGGTTTTAGAACAGAGATTCTTCCGCACAGAAGTGGGCCTTATATATGTATTGGGACAATGAAAGAGTCCTTAATGTATGATGCTTATGGTAATATTTACGACTGTTCGGAGACAGCCTATTCTACAAGATATTTAGGAGGTCCATTGCATTTAGGCAATATACATAACAGAGGTAATAAGCGCAAAAATAGTGCCTTAGCGACCATTCCCCACATGTTGTTAAGTGGTCAGATTAAGCAGTGTAAAGATTGTAAGTATTATCCTTTATGTGGAGGATTATGTCCACTTGCATTATATGAGAAAGAACCTAGATGCCCTATGTTTGTATATAATATAGAGGATCGCATGTTAATAAATGCTATATATAGGCTTAACCATATAAAATAATAACATAATGCATATAATTCAAACATATAGTCAGTTGAGAAGTTATGGAATAAACTTTTGCGGAGGTTATTTATCTCCACTAGTCAATTGGCTATCGATAGCATTGAGTGGATTACTCTTAAAAGAGTATAACCCACAAATACCCCTTTGCATGTATACAAATTTTGAGTTAAAACATATATTTAAAGATTTGTTTCTATTGCCATATGATACCTACTTCATATTGGACGACATCAAGAATGAGTATAGGGATTTTTACTGTTATCCTAAAATTCAAACATATAGTATGCAAAATGCTCCCTTTCTGCATATAGACTGTGATGTGTTTTGCAAGGAAGCGCTCAAGAAGCGCTTATTAACAGCAGACTTAGTAGCCCAGCATGAAGAAAACGATTCAAATTTCTACATGTTAGTACTAAACCATTTGAAATCATGCAATGCGATAATTCCAGATTACATGAGAGTATGTTTCGGTGAAAACAATATACATTCATATAATGCGGGGGTATTGGGTGGTAATAATGTGTTCTTTTGGAAAGAGTACATTGAATATGTTAAAGATTTTTTATCAAGCAATGCTAATAGTATAAGAAAGTCAGACAAGAAGTTTCTTTATAATGTTGTTTTTGAACAATGGATTTTTTATGCCTTAGCACATACAAAAAGAATCAAGGTTGAAACATTTATTAAGGGTGTTGTTAAGGATTTTGTTATGCCTTGGGGAACAGTCCCTGACCAAGTAGTGGAAGCCAACAATCATCCTTATATTCACATAATGAATTACAAAAGTCATCCACGCTGTAATAGCTATATCATTAGGCAAATGTATAGGAAGTATCCAGAGTATTTTGACCGAATACTCTATGTATGCCATAAAAATGATATTTGTCAAAAAATCACACTAAAAGGTATTGCAAATAGTGAGTATGAGAAAAGAGCAATAGAATATGAAAAAATATCTAATGGAGACTTATTAAACTCTATAATCTCAATTTCTCCTGATGTTAAATTCATAAGTAATAAAGAAGTTTCAACATCACCTGATAAAAAGGAATGCAAACAGGAGGGATATCTAAAAACATACAATACGTATCTTGCGCAGAATGTGTATATAAAATACGACTCTGTTATGACAGATCTACTTAAAATATTTAGGAAGCCTATTCGATTAAACGAAATAATAACAGACTTGAATCCCTTTCAACAAGAATATTTAATTACAAGTATTCGCAAGGGATTATTTGATAATGTATTAATGATATGACACCATAAAATAACAAAACATAGTGCATACTTTATAATTAATACATTGGTGGCATGAGCATAATGCTACACTAATATATTTTAAGTGTACTAATTAAGTAGTCATATATACTCTGATGGTTTAATACTTATACAACTTGAAATTAAGGTTCTTGTTAGTAGCTTAAAGGTATTTTTAGAAAAAGATTTTGTTTTATTAATATTATTGCATACATGAGGTTTTTACAGACATATTACAGTTTCTCAACAGATGAAGATCCTATGTTCGATAAGGCTGGATTTCTCTCACCTGAATTTCATTGGATAACTATGGCTATTAGTTGCCTTTTACTAAAGCAGCATTATGGTCATGTTACGCTGTATTGCAATTCCAAAGCTAAAAAAGTTGTTGAAGAATTGTGTATTCCTTATGATCAGATAGTAACAATTCCGAATATTATGGAAGGGTATTCTGGCTATGAATTATGGGCTTTGCCAAAATTATATACATACAGTAAACAGCATGAACCATTTTTACATGTAGATTGTGATTTTTTGTTGTATGACAGCTTACCAGATTCCTTTTGGAAAGCAGACTTATTCGCACAAAATATTGAGTATGACGATCAATTGTATAATCGTAAGTGCATAGATCGTTTCATCCAAGTTGGAGGAAAAATTCCCAATTTTGCAGATATAGAGCTTAAAAATAAGATTATTAGTGTGGCTAATGCAGGCGTACTCGGAGGAAATGATGTGAAATTCATTCAACACTACACAGAACAAGCATATGGATTTATATATAACAATAATAGGATTTTGAAACTTAATCATGACGGTTTTATAAATTCTGTCTACGAGCAACTTTTCTTTTATTGCCTAGCTCAAAAATATAATAAAACTATAAGCTACTGCACTGAAGGTGAAAAATTAAGTACTTTGTTTGATTGGATGAATCTTGATATGTCGTGTTTGAAAAAACACGGCTATTGCCATATGCTTGGAAATATAAAAAAAAGAAATGATGCACAAACTTTTGCATCAAGGTTTCTAGAAAAAATAGATCCTGCTTTACATCATCATATAATCAATACATATATCCAGCATGGCGGTATCCCAACATCCAATTATCTGAATTTTATGGATACTCCTTATATGCATCATTACAGGACTTCTAACGAAATATTAGAAAGGTCACGTAGGTTTAAAGCTTCTAAAAATTATAAAATAGGAAAAATAATGAAAGAAAGAATCTATACCGAAATTAAGAAACTGGACAACACGTGCATCCAAGTTGAGAAACAACTAGAAAATAACAAGAAGGAATTTTTTAAAAAGCAGTATACTTGCATTAATAGCTTTTGGGAAAATGAGAGATTATATGAGAGTAATTGTCAGTTTATTTTAAATCCTTTTATTAGCTTGACAAATATATCATCAGAAACATTGATGTATATTACAAAAAATCAAAAAATTGAAAATAAAATGTACAAAGTTATAACAATACCGGATGCTTTTCGTCAAACAGTTTATGAAGTAGTTGCTCGTGGAACGGTTGAAACTATTATAGACTATCTCCTACAGGAGCATACAGCAACAGCCTCTGATATAATAGATAATGTTTGTGCACTATCACAAAACAAATATGGTAAAGAAGAGCATGAAGCTAATTTAAGATATGTAGAAAGAATTATTTACCGGATGATAGAAAACTGTATTTTAACAATATCGAATATCTAACGTCCAGTTTTATTTTTGACTATTATGGAAATATTAATGCTAAAGCTCACAGTTTAATGAAACATATTCGTTTCTTACATCAATACGATTCTATGCAATGTGGTATTACATGCCTACAAATGATATGCGAATATTATGGAAAAAGATACTCCTTATCTTTTTTAGAAAAACTATGTACGCCAACTACAGAAGGAATTTCTTTATTGGGACTAAGTAAAGCTGCAAATTACCTAGGCTTTGATACGATTTGTACCCAGATAGATATTACCAATTTATCCAAATATCCGTTACCTTGTATTCTCCATTGGAATCAGAATCATTTTGTGATACTATATAAAATAAGAAAAGACAAGAGATTTTATATAGCAGATCCTAGCAAAGGATTAATTAAATATAATTTAGAGGAATTTAAGAGTCATTGGATTAGTACAAGATTGAAAGATAAAGAGCAAGGAATTGCTATGCTCTGTAGTACTACTCAGTTACTTGATAACAATAATATTAAAGAAGAATCCAATCTGAAAGAAGAACGCTCACTCAAGTTTCTTTTCGGTTATGTCAAAAAATACGGAAAACACTTTGGACAGATAGTCTTAGGCTTACTCGTGGGCAGTCTGCTGCAACTTATCCTGCCTTTTCTCACGCAATCCATTGTGGATGTGGGAATCAAAAACCAGAACATTGGTTTTATATGGTTGATACTCTTGGGACAGTTGATGCTTACCGTTAGTCGTACTGCCATAGACTTCATACGCCGTTGGCTGCTGCTCCACATATCGCTGCGCATTAATATTTCGCTGGTGAGCGACTTCTTCATTAAACTCTTAAAGTTGCCGATGTCCTTCTTCGACACCAAGCTGATGGGCGACCTTATGCAACGTATGAACGACCACAGCCGTGTAAACTCGTTTCTGACACAGCAAATTCTCAGTATCGTGTTCTCACTCTTTACCTTTGTGGTGTTCAGCATCGTGCTGCTGTCCTATAATTGGCTTGTCTTTACAATCTTTATGCTCGGCAGTCTGCTCTATGGCGGTTGGCTTGCGCTCTTCCTCAGACGCAGAAAGGTTCTCGACTATGAACTGTTCGAGCAACAAGCCATCAACAATAATAAGACCTACGAGTTTATCACCTCCATGCAGGAGATCAAGCTTCAGGACTGTGAGCAGCGACGTCGGTGGGAATGGGAGAATACGCAGGTGGACCTCTTCAACGTACAGATGAAGTCGCTGAAGCTGCAGCAGACGCAGGAGGCAGGAAGCATCTTCATCAACGAGGTAAAAAACATCATCATCACGGTAGTAGCTGCAACCGCTGTGATACATGGGCAAATGACACTTGGTATGATGCTTGCCGTGCAATACATTATCGGGCAACTTAATTCGCCTGTTGAGCAACTGATGAAATTCTTCTATTCTCTACAAGATGTGAAGATTAGCTTGGAGCGTATCAACGAGATTCACCGTGCCGAGGACGAGAACGGGAAGGACGGCCTCAGAACCTCGCTGACCGACAACAGCAAGGGCATCGACATCGAGCACATCATGTTCAAGTACGACCCTCACGCTTTGCGCAAGACCTTGGACGACGTGACGATACGCATCCCCGAGGGAAAAGTGACGGCCATCGTCGGTGCCTCGGGCAGCGGAAAGACGACGCTCGTCAAACTCATGCTCGGCTACTATCCGGTCTTGGATGGCCAAGTCAATATTGGAGGCACGGACATCAACACGCTCAACAAGAAATGGTGGCGGTGCCAGTGCGGCGTTGTCATGCAGGACGGTGTTATCTTCTCGGAGAGCATAGCAAGAAACATTGCCGTTGACGACGGCGACATCGACAAGGAACGTTTGTTGAAGGCCGCTCGGATAGCGTGCATCCACGACTATGTTATGTCATTGCCACTGAAGTACAACACGAAGATAGGCCGTGACGGCGTGGGACTGAGCCAGGGTCAGCGGCAGCGCATACTCATCGCCCGTGCTGTGTACAAGAATCCCGACTACATCTTTCTTGACGAGGCGACGAACTCCCTTGATGCCAACAACGAGCGGTCCATCGTGGAGAACCTCGACACATTCTATCGTGGCAAGACCGTCGTCATCGTCGCCCACCGCCTGAGCACGGTCAGGAATGCCAGTCAGATCGTTGTCATCGACCACGGCAAGGTCGTTGAGACGGGCAACCACGAGACACTGACAGCAAAGCGTGGCGCGTACTACAATCTTGTCAAGAATCAGTTAGAGTTAGGGAACTGACGAAAGTCATCTGCTATCGCTTAGCAGAAGAGCAAACGAAAAAAGATACAACCAACCGCATCAAGACTTTGAAATATGGACAGCAACAAGAATGACATAGACAACATAGAATTGCGTAGCGAGAAGGTGCGTCACATCATCGGGCAGGTGCCTCCTTCCCTTGTGCGGACCGGTACGATGGTCATTACGCTTGTCGTCATCGCCCTTGCCGTCGCCTTCTACACCATCCGCTACCCCATAACGATAGAGGCGCAGGGGAAGGTAATGCGCAACGACTCGATAGAGCTCCTTGTTCCTTACAAATACCTCTATCTCTTTGATGAGCCACGCACGGCACGCATTACCTTAGAAGGCCAGGACAATGACGATGCCCCAATCGTGTGTTCCATCACCAACCACAACGACAAGCTGCTCGTCGTAGACGGAAACCATTATTTTACCGCTAAGACTCGCATCCGTTCTAATGGCAGCAACGCTCAGCCAGAATTGAAGGTCTCTGCCCGTATCGTTATCAGCGACAAGACGCTGTGGCAGCAGGTATTCAAGATGTATTAATGACATGTGCAGTGGCGTCGCATTATCTGCCTTATGGTGTAACATCTTATGTCGTGGCACTTCATAGTCAAGTTCCAAATGCGGTACAAAATTAATCAAAACGGATGGAACCCACAATAGCCATTAGGAAAGACTGCAAACGCTTGTTAACTGATTATCAACCGATTACTTGCGACCGTTTGCAGCCGTTTGCCAACATTAATGTTCATGTGGAAACAATCTTTTTTGTTTCAATTGCGAATATACCATATTTAGACAACACAACATAATCTACTTGTGTTGTACCATTTTGTAGGTAAAACGAGATCATTTTATAAAATATTCTTACAATATGTACAGTTTTTATTTTTCCTGCGCAAGGACTTCTCGAAAATTCTTGAAGATTTTTTTTGTATTATTTAAACTTTGAATCGGATACTGTTAACAGAAATCGTGTACCGTTTTATGCTCCTTCTAGAACATACTTAGACTTAACTGGCTCTCAAAATACTGAAAAATACTTCTCAAGAAGTTGAACTTTCGAACGAAGTTAACTGCATCGGCTTACGAAGTTAACTTCGTAAGCCGATGCGAATAGGTTTATAGCCTTACGTAGTTAACTAAATTAGCCTATATCCCCAGTATATTTTGAAGGCAATATCTTTTAAATATTTATAACCTACTGATTATCAACAAATTACATTTCGCTTATAATTCTAACATTCATAATCACCCCCGTCATCAATTCTGAATTCGCGAATTATGAGCACCTTTTAGCGGTGAAAATTAAGGTATTTAATGTTCGTTAAACATTCCTGAATTCAGCGACCACACCCCTCGGCATCACCAGTTGCATAAGAGGCAAAAATAAAAACAAAGAGCATAAAAAAGGCGGAATACGCGATTGGGTGTATTCCGCCTTCTGCAAAATTAAATTTTTAATGCTATTATTATTGTTGTGTGGAAGCATCGGCAACGCCAGCAGAAAATTCCTGCTCTTTCTGCGCCTTATACTCGATGAAGAGTTTGTCAAAGGCGGTACGTCGCTCGTTGTCCATACCCTGAATAGCCTTTTTATAATATCTATTGATCTGCTTACGCAATTTATATAGATTACGTGCAATATCAGCTTGATTGCCTCCGTTATTTTTCCATTCTATCCATGGCTTATAGATAGAATCGATGCTCGCTACAAGTTGAGCCTTCATAGGATCTGCAGACGTAGAATCTTGTGAAGCGGCGGCCTTTGGTTTAGCTTCTGCGGTATCCGGAGAGATTTGAGCAGAATTAACCGTATCGGTAACCTCCTCGTTACCATTTGACAGATTGTTCACCATTTGGTGAATATCGACATTCTGGAAGACGATCACAGCTACGGCGACAATAGCGATAGCGGCAAAACCGATAAGCCATTTTTTCGGAGAGAAGTGGATGTCACGTTTACCACCATTATTGAGTTCCTCCAAGAAAGCGTCGAGATCCATAAAACGATCAGTACGGCCCCTTGAACAACATTTGTTGATCATATCATAATGGGTGGTATGCAAGCCGAGAGCCTTCATCAACATACCAAGAGAATACACGTCAGCACGACCATCAACAGAGGCAAGTCCATCACGAATTTCCGGAGCGATATAGCGAGAAGTCTCTGCAGACTCTTTAGAAGTTTCGTAAAGTGTAGGAAGTAAGCGCACGATCTTGGCGCGATCATCCTTAGAAATGATAATGCTATATGGCGAAAGATTACCCACGACTACATAACGAGTGTGGGCATATTGCAAACTGGCAGCCAACTGAGTGATGATGTCCATCTTTTCTTCCTCGGTATGGTTCTCCTTGATGTAATCGGCAAAGGTACGACCTTCTACATATTCCATCTCTATACATCTTCCATATTCGGGATGTTCTACTAGAGCATGGTATTTCGCAATACCTGCATGATCGAGTTTACTTCCGCGCTCAAACTCCTTTTTCAGTAAATTCTTATATTGTAGATTATCACGATACTCATCTTTAAGTGCCTTAAGGATGACTGTTTCCTCACCCTTCTTGCATAAAATAATCTTATGATAGCCTTCTGAAGCTATCACCTGACAGTCCTTATAATTCGCAACACTTTCCATAATATAGCTCAAAATCAAAAATAGATTCTACCAATGTTTCTTATCTAACGCGCAAAAGTAGAAAAATATTTTTATACGAACAAATTATATGCATATAAAAATATGAAAATACAAAAATATGAATATCCTTTAACGCGAATGATAGCGATGATTGTCTGAATAATGCAGGGCCAGCGCAAAGAGATAATCGCTCAGACGATTGAAGAATTTCAGAATCGTAGGGTCTATAGGGTATTGTCGATGTGCTGTCCAAAGGCGGCGCTCGGCCGTACGGCATTTACTTCGGGCCATCTGTAGATGGGCTTCCAAGGCATTTACACCGGGCAAGACGAAACGGAATTGGCGAGATGTGCTGAGGATATCGATTTGGGATTCGAGATATTCTACTAAATCTGACGAAAGATGCCGATGGGGGTCACGTCCCTCGGGCGTCGCGATGATACTCATCGTATTCATAAGTTCGTTCTGAAGGGTCATCAAATCAGTCTTATGTTCATCTTCGTCAGCCATCATCGTGATGACAATACCGAGCAAACAGTTGAGTTCATCGATTTGCCCATTGGTTTCTATGCGCACGTCATCCTTCTCCACACGCAAACCACCCGATAAGGAAGTAAGTCCTTCGTCACCTGTCTTTGTATATATTTTTCCCATACCGATATACCTTTATACGTCAAAGACCATTCCCTCGTTGGTGAGGAAACTATTTGGGAAGATTTCTTGGGCCTCACGTAGGATAACCGATTCGTCGTTATAGCGGGCGCTATAATGTCCCAAGAGGAGTTTGCCCACATGTGCATCTCGTGCCACGGAGGCGGCATCTTGTGCTGTGGAATGATGATATTTGCGGGCACGATCGGCATTATCACTGGCATAGGTAGATTCGTGATATAGAGTATCTACGCCATCGATAAGGTGATGAAGTTCAGGAATATACTTCGTATCGCTACAGTAGGCATAAGAACGTGGCGGATCGGCTGGTTCCACAAACCTACTGTTGTCGACAACATCGCCATCTGGAGTGGTCCAAGAAGCACCCAACTTGATATTGTTGATTTGGGAAACCGGTACATGATAGAAATCTATCATATCTCGTTTAATATGCGGAAGGGTCGGCTTTTCACGGAATAGGAATCCACAGGTTGGCATACGATGTCGGAGAGGTATACTCTCTACAGTAAGAGAACGATCTTCGTAGATGACCGCTTTTTTCGTAGTGTCTACGGCATGGAATTCTACTTGGAATTCGAGCCCCTGACAGAATGTCTTGATCTGAGAATCGAGCACCGGGCCCAGTTCTTTAGGGCCATAAACCCGGAGCGTTGCCGTACGACCGAGCATCCCAAACGTGGAGATCATGCCGATAAGACCAAAACAATGGTCGCCATGGAGATGGGAGATGAATACACAACTGATCTTGGTAAACCTAATTCTAGACTTACGAAGCTGCATCTGAGTACCTTCTCCGCAGTCGATCATGAAGAGTTTCTCTCTGATTTCCACCACCTGCGATGAGGCATTATGCTTAAGTGTGGGAAGGGCAGAACCGCATCCCAGGATATGAACTCTAAAAGGTTCCACTACTTTTGACGCTTATAATCGAAAATTCCGTTCTTGTTTTCCAGACTCAAACTGTCTGCCGATAGGTTGTTGATATCGAAGGTATCGCGGTTGATGACTAGACGACCATTGGATATTCGCCAACTAGTCCATGGATTCTGTTCTGCCTTGACATAGCTTTCGATCTTGCCACCCTCCTCGATTTGAAAATTCTTGTCGATACTTGTCCATTTACCGAGTAAGGTCGTGATATTGATAACTTTATTGGCTATCATCTCGCCGTCACCATCCTTATATCCGATAACGGCCATACGGTCGCCTGTCATGATACCGCCAACGACTGGATCGGTGTCGCTATCCAAATTCATCAAATAGGTAATCGTATCGCCATCGTCTGTGATGAGTTCGAGAGAATGCATTGCCGAGCCATCTCCCGCAACGCCATAGACGGTAGAATCGTTCTCGTCGACCTCTACATTTGTACTATCCTCGGTAGCCGAAAGTACGGCCCGTTTGGTTCCTTTTCCATTACAACTCGCCATGGCGATGACCACGAGCGCTACGAATGCATATAATATCTTCTTCATTGTCTTTATTTTTTCTGATTATCTTTCTCTTGTCGTTTGGCTTCATCCCAAAGGGCATCCATCTCTTCAAGACTACTCTCGCTAAAGTCTTTACCCATCTCTTTCAATCGTTTCTCTACGTGGTTGAAACGACGAGTAAACTTCTGATTGGTACTCTCGAGGGCGTTGTCGGGATTCAGATGATACAAGCGGGCTGCGTTGATGACACTAAACAGAAAATCGCCCAACTCTCGTGTGGAGCGTTCCTTATCCCCTTTGCGAAGTTCTGTTTCAAGTTCGCCCATCTCCTCGCGTACCTTATCCCATACGTCTGCCTTATCTTTCCAGTCAAACCCCACGTTACGAGCTTTATCTTGAATGCGATAAGCCTTAATGAGCGAAGGGAGCGAGTCTGGAACTCCGGAGAGAACGGTCTTATTGCCGTCACGCTCTTTCTGTTTCCTTTGTTCCCAAGTAGACTCCACCTGAGCGGCCGTTTCGGGATTAGACGCATCCACCTCGTCTTCATCACGATAAACCACCTGTCCACGTGCGTTGATCTTGAGTTCCGGATTCGTGACATACCAGTCACCCTCTTCGTTCCAATTGATGAAATCATGACGAAACATCAGTTTGTCGGCTTGGGAATTGCACACGTCGGCGATATCAAATCCGTCTTGTTCCTCGCCGAGCATACTATAGAACAGCACATGTTCCGACACATCGCCCAACTCTTTGCAGATATTCTTCATATCGTTCTTCATCAAAGCGTCGCAAAGTTCAAAGGTCTCCTCTATTGTGTTCGGTCGCAAACTCTCAAAGGTTTGCTTCTTATCCCAAGGGCATTCTTTCCTCAGTCGCTCCTGAACATCAAGTAATCGACCGAAAGCCTTCAGTTTCTCCTCTTTTGAATGTTTTTTCATGCTGCAAAGATAATAAAAATATGTGATTCCCGCCGTCCCGTGTACGTTTTTTAGGAATTCTTATACCTTACTTCCCCAGCCATTCTTTGAGTTGAGGGGCTCGCTCGCGACTGCACATCACGTCGATTTCGGGATAATAGGTCAAGAGGATGCGATATTTTCCTACAAAGTGGGTCTTCAGTCCGCCTATCGCATCAATATGTAGGATATACTGTCTACTGACGCGGAAGAAGTCGTCGGGGCACAACTCGTGTTCGAGTTCTTCGAGGGTCTGCGAGATGCTATATCTTTTACCGTCTTTGAGATAGATGCGTGTGTCTTTATTCTCGGTACAGATATGACTGATGTCGCATACGTTAACGACCAAGAAACCGTCTTTGTAGGCGACGAGGAAGCGTTCGCGATATTTCATCTGATGGACTTTCATCTGTTGCATGAGCATCTGAAGGCTTTTGTCGGGCATACGCATCTCTTGTATTCGGTTCATGACTGTCTTCAACTCGTCTGGGTCGACGGGTTTCATCAGATAGGCTAACCCGTTGTAGCGAAAGGCTTGTAGGGCGTATTCATCGTAGGCAGTGGTGAACACAAGGGATGTGGATGAACTCATATCTCCTAATGCGTCAAAGGCGATGCCGTCGCTCAGACGGACATCCGAGAAGATGATGTCGGGGGCTTGACTGCCTTGATGGGTGTGCAACCATTGCCGTACTTCGGCTACTGATTCCAACGGACCATCGATTTCGAGGGTGCGGTCGTATTCCAACAGGAGTTTCTGTAATCGGTTGTAGTTTCTATATTCGTCTTCTATGATCAATATTTTCATAATATGGGTATCTTTACGGTAAACATCTGGGCGTCGTTGACAACTTTGATGGTTTCTTTCGATAATAGTTGATAGCGTCCGCGAAGGTTGGATAGACCTAATCCCGTTGATTCGATGCAAGAGGAAAGGGGTTGTTTCTTGTTGCTAACCAACAGATAATCTTCACAGAGGCGAATATCTATCACCAAGGGATTCTTGAGCGAATGGGCATTATGCTTGAGGGCATTCTCCACCAACAACTGGAGCGCGAGCGGTGGAACCATTCCCGACCGTTCCTCGGGGAAGTTTACCTGTATAGCTTTGCCGAATCGGGTCTTGATGAGTTCTACATACGAGCGGAGCATTTGCAACTCTTCGTGGAGGGAGACAAGATGCGTATTCATGTTTACCAGTTTGTAGCGATAGACGCGCGACAGACTATCCAGGAAGGCATGGGCATCGCTCGGACTTTCGTCGATTAGGTCGGAGAGGATACTAAAGTTGTTGAAGAGGAAATGTGGGGCCACTTGACTCTTGAGTGCCATAAGCGAGGTCTGCAAGTTGACTTCCTTCTGTCGAGCATTTTCCATCTCCAGTTTGTGTCTACTCTCCATCTGTTCGCGATAGGCTCGCTGGAACACGATATTGGCATGGACGCCTGAGATGAAGGTTGCAATCAGACAGAACACGTAGACCGACGCGACATATTCATCGTGGGAGATTTCATCGATAGAAGCATAGAGGGAGGCCACCAACGTATTCACGGCCAATAGCAACAAAGAATATAGAAACATCTTGCCCACATAATGTTTCAGAGGTTGGAAGAGATAGATGAACAGTCGGTTGAGGACTAACGAGATGCCGATGAAGGCAATCATCGAGGAACAATCGCGCACAAAGTCCATAACCTTATAATGGTCGCCAAACATAGGTTCTTGGGCGATGATACTAAAATAGCCACAACTCAAGAGTATGGCGACTAACCATAGTTCTAGAAGCAACAATATGTCGCGCCAACCGGGTAGTAGTTTCTTGATTTCCATGTCACAAAGATAATATAAATCAAAATGTGATACAAGTATTTTATCCATTTTTATTGTCGTTATTCTCTTGCAAAGGTAATCATTTCCCGTTCCCCTACCTTTCCGCATATTACTGAACCGTAGAAAAATACACTTCAACCGTCATTTTCTACGGTTCAGTCATCTTTATGTGTGTCGACAATACTATATATCGTAATTTTGCAGACGGAAAATCAAAAAGGATAAAAATGAGAAAGAGCATAGTTTTTATATTAAATACCGCATGTATACTATTGTTTGTAGGATGTAACAATAATCAAGAGACGCAGAGCGAAACAGAAAACAAAAAAGAGAGGATGACGGTAACGACGCGAGACGTTACCCTCACAACTGCGTATTCTGCAACCATGCGAGGAAGACAAGATATTGCAGTTTTTCCGCAAATAGAGAGCAAAATCATAAGTCTCTTGGTAGAGGAAGGTCAGTCTGTGAAGACCGGCCAACCTCTTTTTGTTCTAAATCAGGTGGCTCAACGTGCTGCACTCAATACGGCCATCGCCAATGAGCACGCGGCACTGGCGGCTCTCGCCAACGCTCGTCTCACGCTCGCGGGTAAGATGAAGTTGTATCAGAAGAAGATTGAGTCGGCTTTCACGATAGCTCAGACGCGCAATCAGGTGGCACAGGCCAAGGCGCAATGGGAACAGGCTCATGCCGAAGTGGTGAACGCCCGCAATAGTTTGTCGTACACGGTGGTGAGGAGTCCGTCGGTGGGTGTTGTCGGTTCTATCCCTCATAAGGTGGGTTCGTTGGTGTCGCCTACCATGACGAAGCCTCTCACTTATGTTTCTGATAATGCTGTGATGGTGGCCTATTTTTCTCTCAACCAGGATCAGTTGTCTTCTTTGCTCCGCAAATATGGTAGTAAGGAAAGGGCGCTCCGGGAGATGCCCCCTGTCACGTGGCAGATGAATGATGGGTCGCTCTACGATGTCAAGGGAAAAGTGAAGACGATCAGTGGTCTACTGGATCCAACCACGGGGAGCGTGAGCGTACGGGCGTATTTCGACAATAGTAAGCGTCTGTTGCTGAGTGGGGCTACGGGAAATGTGCTCATGCCTACCACCTTCAGAAACGCTGTGGTGATTCCCCAGACTGTCGTAAGTCAGCTACAGGATAAACTGTTGGTGAAAAAGGTGGTTAGGGGTAAAACTCGATTAACGGAGATTAAGGTATATCCGCAAAATGATGGTAAGAACTATATCGTGATGAGCGGTTTGAAAGCCGGTGATGTGATCATTAAAAACTAAGGAATTATGACTTTAAAGACTTTTATAGAGCGTCCGATCTTCTCGGCCGTCATATCTGTTCTCATCATTCTTATGGGACTCGTTTCGTTGTTTCAGTTGCCTATCGAGCAATTCCCTGATATGGCGCCTCCTACGGTCAATGTGTCTACGTCTTATACGGGGGCTAATGCTGAGACGGTTATCAAGAGTGTGATCACACCTTTGGAGGAGAGTATCAATGGTGTGGAGGGCATGACTTATATGACTTCTTCGGCTTCTAACGCGGGAGATGCCAGTATTACGATATATTTCAAGAAGGGGGTAAACCCGGACATGGCGGCTGTGAACGTGCAGAATCGTGTGCAGGCTGCTCTTGCGCTCATGCCTGCCGAGGTGACGCGCCAGGGTGTTACCACGGAAAAGGATCAAAGTGGTGAGTTGATGACGTTATCTTTATATTCTGATAATAAGCAGTTTGATGAGAATTTCCTCAACAATTACATGAGTATCAACATTATCCCGAGGTTGAAGCGCATCACGGGTGTAGGTAAGGTGATGATGTATGGTGGCAACTATAATATGCGTCTGTGGCTCAAACCGGATAAGATGGCGCAATATAAGTTGGTCCCTGAGGATATTTCTACGGCTTTGGCTAATCAGAATATAGAGGCTGCTACGGGTGCTTTTGGTGAGAACCATGACAATACGTATGTCTATACGATGAAATATCGGGGACGTTTCTCTACTCCGGAACAATTTGCTAACATCGTAATCAGGAGTAAGGCTGATGGGGAGATTCTCCGTCTTGGTGATGTGGCTCGTGTGGAGATGGGTGCTGATGCTTACAACTATACGAATTCTGTGGATGGGCATCCTGCGGCCATCATGATGATACAACAGACATCGGGAACGAATGCTTCGCAAATCATCAAGGAGATTGACCGTGAGGTGGATGGCATCGCGAAGAATTTGCCAGAGGGTTTGCATTTCCAGAAGATCAACGATGCCAAACAGTATCTGGACGCGAGTATCAATACGGTGGTGGAGACGTTGATAGAGGCGATATTATTGGTGATCCTCGTGGTGTATGTGTTCTTGCAGGATATCAAGTCGACGTTGATTCCGACGGTAAGTATCATCGTGTCGCTCATTGGTACTTTTGCCTTTATGCAGATGGCAGGGTTCACGCTCAACTTGCTCACGCTCTTTGCCCTTGTACTGGCCATAGGAACGGTTGTAGACGATGCTATCATCGTGGTGGAGGCTGTACAAGCCAACTTTGATAAGGGTTATCGTTCGCCTTATCTGGCATCGACAGATGCGATGCAGAATGTGGCGATGGCACTCTTCACTTCTTCGGTCATCTTCATGGCCGTCTTCATCCCGGTAAGTATGATAGGGGGCACGTCGGGGGCTTTCTATCGCCAGTTTGGTCTCACCATGGCTGCTGCCGTCGGCATCTCGGCGCTGAATGCGTTCACGTTATCGCCTGCGCTCTGTGCGCTTCTGTTGCGCCCGTATACTGATGAGAATGGTGTGGAGAAACAGAATTTTACTGCTCGTTTCCGCCATGCTTTCAACGCGGTATTCTCCGTGGTGAGCGCTAAATATGCACATATTGCTTTCCGATTTATGAAGCATAGATATATCTCTTTGGGGATTGTGGCTGCTGCCATCGGTCTATTGGTGGTGATGACGAGGATTACTCCTGTAGCTCTTGTCCCTGACGAGGATACGGGTATGCTCTACGTGAATATGAATACCAAACCGGGTACATCGCTCAGCGAGAATGCGAAGTCGCTGGCGCAGATGGAACGGATTCTCCGAAATATTCCAGGCATTGCGCATCAAGCGATGACGAATGGTTATTCGTTTACGGGTTCGGGTAGTAACTCGGGGATGTTCTTTCTTCCGCTCAAACCGTGGAATGAGCGTGGCAAGGATGAGAGTATCATGGCTATCACGGAGAAGATCAATGAGGCTGCTAAGGATATCGCGGGGGCTAATGTCTTGGTGATGTCGCCTTCGCTCATACCGGGATTCGGTACGAATAGTGGCTTCGACTTGAATCTGGAGGATAAGAACGGGGGTAGCATAGAGGCTTTCCAGCAGGTGAAGGAGCGGTTTGTCAAGGGACTGTGTCGCCAACCGGAGATTGATATGGCTTATTCGGATTTTAGTGTCAACTATCCACAATATTGGGTGGATATTGATGCGGCGAAATGTGAGCGTGCGGGTATCTCGCCAAATGCGATCTTGCAGACGATACAGGGGTATTATGGTGGTAGTTATATTTCTAACTTCAACAGATTTTCGCGCTTGTATAATGTCACGATGCAGGCTGAACCGAATGCTCGTGTAAATGCAGAGTCGCTCAACAATATCTATGTCAGACTAGGGAATGGTGAGATGTCACCTGTTGCTCAATATGTGAGGCTCACTCAGACGCAGGGCCCGCAGAGTTTGTCGCGATTCAATATGTTCAATAGTATCAACGTTACCGGTACTCCGGCGAGGGGTAAAAGTAATGGGCAGGCCATGGAGGCTATCGAACGGGTGGCCAAGAAGACGCTTCCGTTGGGTTATGGCTATGAGTATGGTGGAATGTCGCTCGAGGAAAGTAAGTCGAAGGGGAACTTTGCTCTTGTCTTTGCCTTGAGTCTGCTCATCATCTACCTTGTGTTGGCATCGCTCTACGAGAGTCTGATCTTGCCTTTCGCCATCATCTTGGCGGTTCCTGTGGGAATCCTAGGCAGTTTTGTGATGGCTCAACTTCTGGGTTTCCAGAACAACATCTATATGCAGACGGGTATCGTTCTCTTGATTGGTTTGCTTGCCAAGACTGGTATTCTCATCACGGAGTATGCTGTGAGTCATCGCAAGGAGGGCATGGGACTTGTACCGGCGGCTTGTGCGGCGGCGCGCGATCGTTTTCGCCCGATTCTCATGACTGTGCTCACGATGTTCTTGGGAATGTTACCGCTCATGGTGGCTACGGGGGCTGGCGCTAATGGTTCTCGCTCTTTAGCTTCTTGTGTGGTTGGGGGGATGCTTTTCGGTATCATGGCCTTACTTTTTCTGGTACCGGCATTCTTCATCATCTTTCAATGGATCGAGGAGAGGTTACGTTTACACAGGTAATCGTTGGAGAGCGATCGTCAGTTTACACGCTTGCTCTTAATGAGTAGTGCAAAAGTAGCAATGAGGTCTAACTCCCTCCGGGGCACTCGAAGAAACTAACGGGTGCCCCCTGGATTTAAGTAGCAACTCAAAGGAATCTTAAATGTTCAATCTATTAAATCTATATCACTATGTATAAACACGATACTTGGAAAATGATTCTGCATCTCGTCATCTCTGTACTGACAGCTATCGCTACCACACTCGGCGTCACAAGTCGCATGAAAGGCAGACACCTAACATATAATATAGGCTGAAATCGCATCACATATCTCCGATTCTTAATAAATCTTTCGATAATTTAAAAAGGATTGTGCGCGAGCACAGAAAATTGACACATATCAAGAAAACCTTTAAAAATCAGTAATTTGAGAAGAAAACTATTGCCATTCCAGAAATACTATATATCTTTGCAACATCAAAAGGTTAATAGATTGTTTAGGTTAGTAGTAATTAATTTAGGTTTTTAGTTATTAGGTTTTAAGATTGTGATTAACGAATAGGTTTTAGAAGGTAAGAGATTGTTAGAAACAAGGATAATAAAAGGATAACGTGCGAAGGGTCGCACTTTCTTTTGAAATTTATACCACAAAGAGATAGAAGCTGCGGAGAAGTGATTCCCTGCAGTTTTTTTATGCCTATAATTTTCGCCCCCTACTCTTTATTGTACCGATAGCTCCATTGATTTGCACGATTCATCATACTCCCTATTCTGCAGCAGCATAATGTTATGGATTGTGGCCCAACGTGTATTGCCATGATCGCCAAGTATTATGGGATAAACGAGATGCAATTGCCATGTATTCTGCCCCAATTATTTCTTTATTCCATACCAATCTTCTTCACATATTGTTCGAATTCATCACGGTTCATGATAGCGACATTTCTGACACGCGAACGGTAGTTGTAGATAGTGTTTGCAGAACAATGTAGGAACTCTGATATTTTGGAACTATCATCGATACCTAGACGTATCAAGGCAAAGATACGAAGGGTCGTAGAAAGGCGACCGTCCTCCCCTTCTGTCATCTGAGCCTCCGGTTTCAACAGTTTATTGAAGTCGCTGATAAAATTAGGAAACAGATGTAGAAAGGCTGAATCAAAATTCTCATACAACTCATCCAACTGTTTCTCCTGTCTTCCCGGTTTACGGGTCAAGGAATATAGTTCCTGATATTCATGGTCTTTCACAAGTCTGTTCACTTGTTTACGAAAGACATCCATCCTGTCGATATACACTGAGCACATGCTCATGAAGCGCCCAACATATTCTTCCTTCACTCTGTTGGCCTGGGAAAGTTGTAGGTTGAGTTGTAATTGGTTCTCGTTCACCTTCTTTAGTTCTTCATTCATCAACGACAGTTTACCGTTTGCATCAGAAAGCATCTCGTTGCTCTTGCGAAGATTCTCCCGACCCACGGCAATTCTACTACGTTGGTGATTGATGTATACGACGGCACACAGGAGGATTACGACCAATATGCTGATGGCAACGAGATACATCGTGAGCATATGGTTGCTGGTGTTGAGTCGCTGCTGATATGATTCATCTATCGATAACATCACAGGGGAAATCTGCCAACTGCGTACACGGGTACTAAACTTATGAGCACAATTCCATGCAAATCGGATGTAGCGATGACTGCGTTCCAGATCGCCTTCTTGCTGGAGAATCCTGGCCAGTTCCCACATTGCTCCCTGATCCATCACGGCATTACGAATGTCACAGATCGTTGCCTTCAACAGCCAATATTTGCGAAGGTCTATGCGGTCTGTCAGTCGATAGTCTAGATAGCGATAGTAGGCCACGACGGCATAATTACGATCGTTCTCGCTCACACCACTCAACCTGATATTGCTATAATGAATTGCTCCCTTGAAGTTGCCGCCCGAATAGCATACCATCTCCTTGCGTTGCAGATATTTGTCGCTTGTGGGGGGAAAGGCGCGATATAGTAACTCATCGTATTCTTGCTGCTTCATCAAATATTGCTTGCGTCTCTCCGGAATCTTTGTATAGTATGCCAACTCTCCATATAAATGTGTCGAAGCAAAGAGATATTGATTACGGGCTTCTTCTGACTCTGGAATCCCTCCGATACTGTTAAGAATCTGCAAAGCCTCGGCGAACAAACCCGTTGAAGAACATTGATAGGCCATTAGGGCCTTACATTCTTTCTCGTCGGCAACACTTTTGCTTTTTTGGGCCAACTGTATACAGCGATAGATATATACTAGGGCTGAATCGTTGTTCAAGGACTGATATTCTTGGAATAATTGTTTGCAACAGACAAACTGGGAATGGGGGGCTGAAGAATTTCTCAGTTCGTCCTTTAGATGACTGATAGCTATATTCTTGGCATGAATGTAGCCTTCTGATCGCGACAGTTCGTAATCCAGTACTTGATATAATGAGTCGAGGTTCTGTGTCTTTGTGTCACCTGTAGCATTAGCGGTCGTGAGTGAACAAGGACAGATGAGACAGATTACTAGTAGGATTGATGTAACATATTGATGTGGATAATTGGTTCTCATGTAGGTAAAAAGGTTATATATCTCTCGCAAAGATACATATTTATTTTCTAACAGGGCAAAGAATACATTCTTTTTGTCAAAAAGAGAGGGACAAAGCTCGTTAGCGATGTCCCCGCACAGAACCTTTAAAACAGATTCAAGCTGACTTACCCATAGTTCTAATAATTATTTTGTGTCAAGGTTCCCTTTGCCGTCTCGATCTCGCCTTGTGGTATTGGTAAATATTTCTTGTTCTCTGTCCACTGGATACGCTCTGGAATACCTACTTGGTCGTAAGCGGTCTTTGCCTTGTTGAGTACCTTACCGCCACCGGGGTTCAGTACCTCGGCAGCCTTGCCGAAACGAACAAGGTCATAATAGCGTTTACCTTCACCAACAAACTCTAGGCGACGCTCGTTGAGTAATACATCGAGTGTGGCTGTCTTGTTCTCTACTCCGGCACGTTGACGAACCATGTTGAGATATTTGTCGGCTTTTGTTTGGTCGCCTGTGCGCAAAGCAAGTTCTGAGGCATTGAGCAACGTTTCGGCATAGCGGTAGATACGCTGGTTGTTGTCCCATCCTAGGTCGCTGGATGCTGATGCTCCGTTGTTGCCGCCAACTCGTCCTAGATATTTGCGCAGGAAAAGACCGGTATTCTGATATCGGCCGCCATAGGAAATGGTGATGCCCTTGGCTGCATTGTCTTCAATATATTTCTTCATGCAGAGGATACCGCCGTCGCGACGTTGATCGCCTTCTTCATACTGGTCGTATACTTCCTTGGAAACATCGCAGAAACCCCATCCGCCTACGTAGTCTGGAGAACCTGACAGTCCGTCGACACCGATCATGGCTGGTACTACTGTTCCGCCGGGTGCGCTGGCGTCTCCCCAGTCACGGGTTGAGCCCTTGGCGAAATAGTTGATTTCGAAGATTGATTCACTACACCATTCGTTTTCTTGTTCGAAGATGGCTCCGAAATCGTTCATTAATGAATATTCTCCGGAATTGATGATATCTTCCATATATTTAAATGCCGTAGCATAGCGGGACTTGTCGTTCTGATACATCACCCAGTCGGCATAGAGCATCTTCACAAAGGCATCTGTCACACGCCCAGCTTTTTCTTTAGGCTGTTTCATAGGTAGCGCTTTGGCTGTGATAACTTCGTCGAGTGTGGCGATAACTTTATTATAAATCTCATCATGACCAAATTGTTCTGCGATATACGGATAGTCGAGGTTTGTTTCATAGTATGGAATGTTACCCCAGAACTTCCAGAGTACAAGATAATACCATGAGCGCAGAGCTTTGGCTTCGTTGACATAGGTTGCCTTATCGACTTCTGAGAGGTCGCTTTCTTCGGCATCCTTGATGAGTAGATTGCAACGGTTGATGCCAGAATAGCTGGCTGACCAAGCGCCACTAAAGTTCATCAAACTCGTTGACTTATACTGTGATGCTAGATGTATCTCTGTCTGGTCACTGGTAGAACCTCCACCTACATAGATGTCATCGCCTTGGGCGTCAGCAACAAGGAAGAGTGGGCACCAGCCTGAGAAATAGTCGTACCAATGTAATGGGTCGTAGGCAGCGGTCATAGCTTCTTCGATATGTGATTTTGTGGTGTAGTAGCCATCGATGGGCACACTACTGGAAGGTTCTACCGACAGAAAGTTGTCACCACATGAAGTGAAGGCGACTGTCATGGCTGCCATCACCATTAACTTAGATATATTTTTCTTTTTCATAATATTCAGATAAATAGTTAGAATTTAATGTTAGCTCCGATTGTAAAAGTGCGGCTCTGTGGATAGTAGCCTCGGTCGATACCGCTTTGGGTTCCATAAGAGATCTCTGGTTCAAGACCTTTGTAACTGGTTATCGTGATGAAGTTCTCTACGGCAATATAGAAGCGCAGACTGTTGATGAAGACTTTTCTGGTGAGCATCTGTGGAAGGGTGTAACCCAACTGGATATTCTTCAGACGAAGATATGAGCCGTCGTGGATATAGAGGTCGCTGGCGCGATAGTTATCGTTGTCGTTGGTCCATGTGAAGCGTGGCATCGTATTGGATGTGCCTTCACCATGCCAACGATTGATCATTTCCTGTGGGAGGTTTACGTAGCGAAGGTCGAGACGACGGGTCGCATCGAAGATGTCGTTGCCAATACTTCCTGCCCACAACATGTTGAGGTCGAAGTTCTTCCAACTTGCTGTGAAACTTAAACCATATGTCCAGTCTGGATCTCCTTTACCAATCATCGTCTTATCGGCATCATCGATGACGCCATCACCATTGTAGTCTACGAAGATGACGTCTCCTGCTTGTGCATTAGGTTGTAACTTCTTGCCCTGGGCGTTCACATAACTGTCTACCTCTGACTGATTCTGGAAGATGCCGTTGGTTTTATAGCCCCAGAAGAATGGGTAAGGCATTCCGTTCTCGGCACGACTCACATTACCTATTTGGTGTACATTATCATAGGTTTCGTACCCTACACCGTTACCGAGGTCGACAAGTTTATTCTTCAAGTAACTGATGTTACCGGCAACACGGAAGTTGAAGTCGTTGTGATGATACTTATAGGCTAACTCGAACTCAACACCGGAGTTTTCCATGACACCTACATTTCCCCAAGGTTTGCTTTCACCTAGATAACTGTTCACACTCATCTCTTTCAACATACCGTTGGTTGTCTTCTTGAAATAGTCTGCTGTAAAGGTAAGTGCTTGACCGAAAAAACCTAAGTCGATACCGAGGTCGGTCTGTTCACTTTCTTCCCACTTGATATTCTTGTTGGGTGTACCAGAAGGTTTACTTCCAGGCATCACTTGTTGTGAACTTCCACCACCAAAGGCATAGTTGCTGCCCATGGCTACATTAGCTGTATAGAGGAATGAATTGATGGCCTCATTACCATTCTTACCCCAAGATACGCGAATCTTCATATTACTCAACCAGTCTGGACGATGTTCCATGAACTTCTCGTTGGTGATATTCCAACCTAATGAAGCAGATGGGAATACACCCCATTTGTTGTTCGGACCGAAATTACTTGAACCGTCACGGCGTACTGTTGCTTGTAACATGTAGCGTTCGTCATAGTTGTAGCTCACGCGGGCAAAATAAGAAGCCAAAGTGTGAGGAGAAAAACGACTGCCTGATACATCACGCTTGCCATCGGTCTTCAGACCGCTTGTGAAGTCGATATTTGTCTTGGTACCGTCGATGGCGATCAAATCCTGTGCACTACCGGAGAGGTAGCGACCTTTATATTGAATAGCTGACTGACCCAGCACAACGTTCAAACTATGTTTGCCGAAGGTTTTATCGTATGAGAGTACATTCTCCACTTGCCAACGTAAACCACGATTCATCTGTGATGTAACGGAACTCTTGTCGTTATGGGCATTCACGCCAAGGTAGTAGGGATAGTTCCATCCATCTTCGCCCCAGAAAGAGAGGTCTACGCCATAGGAGGTACGGAATTTCAGGTTGTCCCAAAGGGCAACCTCTGCATAGAAGTTGGCTACAAACTTATCAGAGTTGTATTTTGTACCTGGCAATGAGAGATAGCCTAGAGGGTTGGTGATCTCATTGAAATCCTGGGTAGGGATGGACAGTAAGCGCCCGGTCACCTTGTCAACTACTAGAGGCCCATACTGTTTGATCTGGTCGGCATAGGTGGCTTCCAGATTTGCTGGGTCGTCGGCATAGACACCCATCAGTGGTGAAAGAAAGATAGCATTACCAAGAGCCGAACCGGTAAGTGAGTTGGTCTCGATATTCGTATTGTTGATTCGTGAATATGAGAGATCTGAACCTATGGTGAGTTTCTTCAACCAGTTACGTTCCTTGGAATCATCAAAGATGACATAGTTGGTATTACTGTTGATGCTCAAACGCTCATAGTTACTACGTCCGTAATTTCCACCAATAGTACCCTCTTGGTTGTAATACCCCAAAGCAAGAAAGTAGTTCAGCTTATCTGAAGCGCCACTAATAGAGAGATGATGGTTTTGGACAGGAGCATTACTGTTGAACACAACATCTTGCCAGTCGGTATTATTTTTGCCGAAGCTGGCGAGTTTCTCGTCGATATCGGTCATACCAGCATAACCGGCTGCTTCTTTCATCATGGTGGTATAGTCGGTGGCATTCATCATATTGCGCTTATGCCAAGGGTTCTGCCAACCGTAAGAAAAATCGTAGGATACGCTCACCTTGCCTATCTTACCTTTCTTGGTAGTTACGAGGACAACACCATTGGCGGCACGAGAACCGTAAACGGCACCCGAGGCTGCGTCCTTCAAGATTTCTATGCTCTCGATATCTGAAGGGTCTAGATAGTCGATGCCTCCTTCAATAGGCATACCGTTGACGATATACAACGGGTCAGAAGAGTTGATGGTACCTGTTCCACGGATACGGATTTTACTACCGGAACCTGGTTGACCAGATGCTTGAGTGACCTGGACACCTGATACCAAACCTTTCAAGGCATTATCCATACGTACCGGAGCTGCTATACCGAGTTCGTCAGCTCCTACTTTGGCGATAGAAGCTGTGACAACACTCTTTTTCTGTACACCATAACCGATGACAACGACATCTGTAAGAACCTTTGAATCTTCTTTTAAGGTAATAACCATATTTTTTGTGCCTCGCAATTCTTGGGAGCGATAGCCTATATATGATATAACCAATGTGGCGCCTTCTGTCCCTTCAAAACTGAATTTGCCATCCATGTCGGAAACAGATCCCTGTGAGGTGCCTTTCACTACAACAGATGCTCCAATAATTGGTTCACCCGATTCGTCAAAGACTCGTCCAGAATATAATGTGTTCTGAGCGAAGGCCGTAATTGAAACCATTAAGATTAACAATAATGACAATAATCTTTCTTTTTTCATAAGTTTCGATTTTTAAAAACAAGTAAGCTTTGTTGTGAGTTTATTTCATTCGCAAATATAGTCTTTATCACTGTCGGTTGTTGAGTGATATAATTAAAATATAGAAAATTATTAGAAATGGAAAAGCATAACTACTTTATTATCAACCGTTTACCATTTTATATGATAAATAAAAATATAGATACTGTATGATACTAAATAGAATGATAAAACTGTCTTTTCCTTCGAAGAACGCAAAACGGGGAGACTACCTGATGGTGGTCTCCCCGATTTATCTAAAGTTCTTGGATGTGATATCTGCTAATTCATATTAATGTTCTTGGCAATCAGCGCTTTCGCTTATCATTCTTGGTTTTTAGCCTTCTCGGCATATTCGGATGGCGACATACCATAATATTTCTTGAAGAGGGTCGAGAAATGTGGCAAACTGTTGAAACCTACAGCATAAGCAACCTGACTGATGTTTACTTTGTTTTCACGAATCAGCCGTGCTGCCTGTTTCAGTCGAATGTTTCGGATAAAGTCGCTCGTGGCAATACCCGTGATCTGCTTCATCTTACGATGTAACTGTACTCGACTCAAACCGATATCGCTGGCCAACTGTTCTACGCCATATCCTGAATCGGTATAATGTGCATTAACGGCTTCAGTAATTTTGTCCATAAGTACTTTATCATTATCCGACATCTCCACATTATCAATCTTATCATCTTGTGTTTGCATCCCGGAGAACTTGCCTCTCAGTCGTCTGATGTTATTGATCAGGTTGTCTATCGTTATATGCAATTCATTGATGCTGAAAGGTTTAGCGATGAAGGCGTCTGCACCACATTCTAATCCATGTAGGCGATCTTCCACTTCCGCCTTTGAGGTAAGCAATATCACAGGTACATCACTAATATTCGGGTTTTGCTTCACATTCTTCAGTAGTGTGATACCATCCATTTCAGGCATCATCACGTCTGATACCAACAGGTCGTAACTATCATTCAACAAGGCGGTCAGGGCATCGCGTCCGTTGTTCACGACATTCACGCTATACCATGTTCCCAACTCTGCCTTCACATATCTTGCAATCTCCACATCATCATCGGCAACCAATATCTTACAGTCTCTACGTGATACTCCCCTCACTATCGGTTTCGCTTCCACATTGTCCTTTTCTATCTGTTCCTCTGTAAGGTGGCCACAACCCAGCAACAGAGTTATCGTGAATCGTGTTCCGCGCTGTCCATCAGCCCTTGGGCCGGCCTTGATTGTTCCATGATGCATCTCCACAAGTTGCTTGCATAGGTTAAGTCCAATACCAGTTCCTCCTACATGATAACCTCTTGAGTTGGTTCCTTGATAGAATCGGTCGAAAATAAGAGAATACTCCGAATCGTCCATTCCTACACCATTATCTTCTATTGATATCACAACCTTTTCTTCTTGCTGCTCTATATCTACGACAACTTCGCCACCATCAAGGGTATACTTCACGGCATTTGACAAAAGATTACTGACCACCTTCTCAAAGTTAACTCGATCTACCCAAACTTCTACTTTCGGCTGGTTGCTATGTACGACCAACGAGATATTGCGCTCTGTGGCATGAAACTGATACAGAGAGACGATACCCTTGCACAACTGAACCATATCCGTTGCGGCACAATGTATCTGCATTTGTTTCATGTCTATCTTCCGTACGTCGAGTATTTGGTTGACAAGCATGAGCATACGCTCCGCATTTCGCTCGATGATATTGATATACCGGATTCCCTCATTATCTGTGACAAGGGTCTTCAACTTAGCCAATGGGCCCATGATAAGGGTAAGTGGGGAACGAATGTCATGTGTAGCATTGATGAGGAATTTCATCTTTTGCTCTTCGTAATCTATCTGTAATCGACGTTGTTTATATCGATAGAAACCCAACACGAGACATACACAGATCAGGAAATAGAAAACCTTGGCCATCGTCGAAGCATACCATGGTGCCTCGACATATACATCAAAGGTCTTCACGGCAGAATATTGACCGTTGATGAGGGCTCTTACCTCGATGGTATAGGTTCCTGGACGCATCTTATTGAAAGTAAACGAGTTGTTGCCCTCCATGGCAGAGTTCCACAGACTATCCTTATCCATTCTATATTGATAGGTGACATGCTCGGGATGATTGTAGTCGAACGTTGACAGTTCAAAGGTAAAACCATTGCTACCAGCAGGAACGTTGAACTTATTCTCTCGGAAGTCGAGTGCTTTGTCGTCTACAAGGAATCTGACGAGATATACAGGCGCTTTTTCTTTGTGTCCCATCTTCAGTAGATCGGGATCGAAGACCACGGCACCTTTATCCGTACCGAAAGCCAACCGACCATCCTTCAACGTGACAGCGGCATCTTGAATATATTGGTTGGCTTCTAGACCGTTGCCTTGCAAGAAACTCTCAAACGATTTCACCATCTCGTCGTAATGCCATATTCCTCTGGAGGTACTCAGCCATGGATCGCCATGCTTATCGATGATGATACTATAGATCTGTAAATCTTCCAGTTCGTCGGCTCCATTCATCCTTCCCACTTGGTTCTTCTTCCGATTGAAATAGAAGAGTCCGTCGTTGCATCCTATGATGATGTTACCCAACGCATCCTCACAGGTGGCATATACAAGATGATGTTTCAGAATATTCGTCCACCCATAACGAAGGAATGTGCTTTTCCGGGGATCATAACAGCTCACACCATCAGCCGTAGAAATCCACACTAGCCCTTGTCGGTCTATCATAATATGCTGAATCCAACAGTTGTTCAATCTGTCGCGTCCCTTTCCCTCGATCGTGATCAATCGAGTCTGCATCGTCTTTAAGTCAAGGATGCCCAAAGCATTACCGATAAGATTGAAATAGAGTTTATCATCCTTGCTGTCTACAGCGAGATGCGCCGTTTCAAAATTACTATTCGAAAATACCTGGCGATATTGTCCAATTGGCGTATATTGCCAGATTTGCTTACCGCCGCAAGCCCAATACCGGCCCTTTCCGTCGCATACCATACTGTTTACCGTCATACCCTCGCCACCATTGTTCACGATATTTCCCAATTTGTTGAAGGCATAGATGCCATCGTTGAAGACGGCTCCGAGCAATCCATCCTGATATGGGGCGATAGCGGAGAGCAGACTACCTTGAGGCATTCCACTATCTTCTACCGTCCAGAATCCGAACACATCGTTATGTACCGAGAGTTTATACACTCCGGTTTGATAACAGCAGATCCAAAGGTTTCCTTGTTGGTCTTCGCACACATTGTTCACCGTTGACTTGCTCATTACAGGTATCTGGTTGAGAACCACAGGTACAGCCTTTCTAGTACCTTTATAAATAACGAAGACACCATGACCACGGGAACCGATATAGATATCTCCGCGATTTGTCTTCGTCACGCACCTTATCGGGGCGCCTTTCATCGCCATCAGATCGTACCCTGCATCGACAAGACGATCCGTTCCCTTATCATATTTCAGTATACCGTTGCTACAGAGTACCAGTAGGTTGCCATCGGTAGTCTTTACGTATTTTATCACCTGTCCTTTGGTTGTGGGATAGATTCTAGAGGTTGTTCCTTTCTTTGTCTTTCTATAGCTGATGGCCATCGGCATATAACTGGAAGTCCACAGTCTACCACCATCGTCTACGATCAACGTATTCACGAAACTGGCTCCGTCCACGTTGGCCTCTTTCAGATATCGGTGCGTCCTACCATTCTTATATTCGAAGACGCCGAATCCTGCCGTTCCTATCAAGATTCCGCCATCGGCTTTTTCGTATAAACAACTAATATGGATTTTCTCATGTATCGGAAGCTCGACTTTCTCGAAATTGTCCGTATCATAATGATAACGGCACACGCCACTTCCCGTTCCTATCCACAACTCGTGATTTCTGGCTACCAACATCGTGATAGCATCTATACCACAGAGCGAATGTGGGTCTTTCGTCGAATGGGTATAACTTCTGAAATGATAGCCATCATAACAGTTTAATCCATTCTCGGTACCAATCCATATAAAGCCATACTGATCTTGTGTTACGCAGAGCGTACGACTACTCGATAGTTTATCGGCACCATAGATGATGCCGCTCATAGCATGCGCAGAGGTTATCAGACCGCCCACGAGAAGCAAGGCGATAGACATTAGGATAGTTAGAGGCTTGTTTTTCATTTGGTGTTATTATTCTAAAATCGCAATATATATTCTAGGCACAAAGGTAATCATTTTTTATCAAATACGCTCCATGAGCTATTACTTTATTACCATTTATCACATTTTCATACTATTTGTCCCAATTATTTGACTATATTTGTATGCATTCGTACCTTTGCATCATCCAAACAAAAATGTTATACGTGTATTACGATAAAAATGAAATCATGAAAAAAACAGCTTTATATTTATTGTTTATCCTATTACTAGTCAACTGTGGCCATCGTCCGCAGACGCTCAACGATTTGGAGTCGGAATATCTTACCATCGATGATAGCATACGCATACATTACAAGATATGGAAGACGTCGACAGATTCTGACTGCAAGACTGTTTGTTTCGTCCACGGCTTTGGTTGCGACATGAACACATGGAAGAAACAATTCGAGGCCTTTCAAGATGAGGATCATCTGCAACTCGTGTTCATTGACCTACCCGGTTATGGAAAGAGCGACAAGCCACATGTCGGTTACACGCTCGACTTCTTTGCCCATGCCATCGATGAAGTATTGGATGTCAATAACATCAAAGATGCCATCTTCGTAGGGCATAGTTTGGGCACACCCGTATGTCGTCAGACACTCATGGAGACCAGTCACGAGGGAGCTTTGGTAGATGTCGACGGAGTATATTGCTTCTACGATGGTAGCGAGACACCAGAATACGTCACAGCAGTCAACCAGTTCGGTCATGCTTTCGACGGTCCTGATTGTCGTGATGTCATCACAGGATTTGTGTCATCTTTGGCTGGCAAGAAGACACCCAAGGAGATTACAACCTACGCCATGTCTGTGATGCCCCGTACCCCTCAGTATGTTGCATCGAGTACGATGTGTCATCTTGTAGAGAGGAAATGGTGGAACAACCGGCCAATCACGCAACCTGTGATGGTCATCTGTACGCAGAATAGTGGGCTCACCCCAGACAATAGACAGAAGATGCAACGCTTGTATCCTCATCTCACATATACAGAACTAACCTCTTGTGGGCATTTCATCCACATGGAGCAACCGGAAATGTTCAATAATAAGCTGAAGAGATTCATCAAATCTATATAATCTAACGTCATAAATTCTCATATTTTTCTCTGTAATCGATATAATTCCATTACCTTTGCATGGAATTAATACCTATGAGATACGAGAACGCTTGGCAAATGCAGGATGAGATCACCTCTGTTGTAAATGCTCTTGGATGGAATACCTGGGAACTGAGATACGACAGAGAGGCTGATGCTTTCCGACTGGAGGTTTATCAGCATCTAGACGACGAGGAGCAAGTTCAACTTGTTTCTCAGATGTCGTTATCCGCAGATTATGAGGGCGAAGGCATGCATGGTTCAAGATTTACTTTATATGCTTAATGAAAAATAAAGAGAGATATGGAGAAGATACAAGAGTTGGCTATGGCCATGATTCGTTACAACAATGCTGCCCCTAATCGCATACAACATACGACGAAGGAACATGCCTATGCTGCTATGATCGGTCATGGCGAAGGACTGGATGAGGATACTCCGTTTATCCATGAAAGTGCTACACTCGTTCACGATATTGGCATTCGTGTAAGCGAGAAGAAGTATGGATACCAGAATATCTTTCGCATAAAGTCTAACTGTCAAGCACATAATCCCGAACGGTTCCCGAAGGCATCCCGAAGGAATATTTTGTAATCTTTAAACTTTGACTTGGGAATTGTTAAAGGAAATCATGTGCTGTTTTGGGCTCGTTCTAGAACAAACTAGAACCTAACAAGCTCTAAAACACACCAAAACTCATTCTCAAGAAGTTGAGCTTCCGTATGAAGTTAACTGCATCGGCTTACGCAGTTAACTTCGTAAGTTCACGCGAATAGGTCTGTAGCCTTACGCAGTTAACTAAAAATGCTGATAATCCCAGTATATTTCGATGAACAAATTAGAGCGAAATGTATAACTATCTGATTATCTGTTGGTTACATTTTGCTCATAATTTTGATATTCATAATTAAACCGTCACGAATTCTGAATTTGCGAATTATGAGCACTTATCTTCGGTTGAAATTTAAGGAAATTAAAATTCATTAAACTTTCCTGAATTCAACTTGCAAGTGCAATGCCACTGATAACACACATAAAAAACTCTTATACGCCGAACACGTATAAGAGTTTCTTTTTATCTTAACGTAAGATCAAACTGGTTATAATTCTTTTTCAGCCTGTTTTGCTTCCAGCAACGTACTGAATACGTGTTCTGCCGCAGCAATACTACTTATGGCAACAAAATTAACAACATCTGTCTGCCCATTATCCCAATAACGTTTCACGCGCATGGTGTTCCCCGCCAAATCTAGAACATCGGCCTGAATAACCTTCCTGCCCTCATACGAATTTATGGCTATTATGACATTGCCCCTGTCCAATGTCCACATCGTATTATGAAGATACGTCTCCTTTGCCCAATTGTTCTTGGCTTGAGCCACATATTCTCCAAATATACAATTTCCATTCGACTCAATGTAAACTGCGTCTACAGATAATGTTTCGTCGGAATTATCGACACTATACCACATGCCTTCAATTTGATTGGTTGTCACTGACGGTGTTCCTTGTCATGCTATTGTCCCGTTATCCTCATCATTACTACAAGCCACCAAAGCCATTGAACCTAATACCATACCTAACACAAGAGTAGTTGATAAATAAAACTTTTTCATAAGTCAAAAAATAGTTAGTTAGTAATAAAGAAATTAGTAATAAGATATTATTTTGCTATAGATCTGCTGCCTATGCAAGCTATCCTGTATACGTTATCCCGTTGTTAATTAGGAAATTACTGTTTACAATCGCAATAATAAGAAAACAACATGAAAGTTCCAAATAAAAAACACACTTTTTCACTTTGCGGAAAATTTGATGGCGTTTTCGCCGTCTGCGTGCTTGGCTAACCAACCGGGTATTTCTACGATTCTGACGGGAGACAAGAAACAAATTTAGGCACACACCATACAACGTATAATTACTTAATCGGTTGCTTTCCGAAAAGATTTCTTAATAATTTCTCCTTATTTAAAAAGAATTTTCTTAAATTTGCAGCAATTATGTGACATAATGAGTTTACCTCATTTCCATAATAGGAAAAGAATAGAAATTAAAAATAAAATAAAGAAATGGAATTAGCAAGTAAGTACGACCCTAAAGAAGTTGAGTCGAAATGGTATGAATACTGGCTCGACAACAAACTTTTCAGTTCAAAACCAGATGGACGTGAACCTTATACGGTGGTAATTCCACCTCCTAACGTCACTGGTGTGCTGCACATGGGCCACATGCTGAACAATACTATACAGGATATCCTCGTGCGCAGAGCGCGCATGGAAGGCAAAAATGCTTGTTGGGTACCTGGTACCGACCATGCTTCTATCGCTACAGAGGCTAAGGTGGTAAACAAACTGGCACAGGAAGGTATCAAGAAAACCGACCTCAGTCGTGATGAATTCTTGGAGCATGCTTGGGACTGGACTCGCGAGCACGGTGGCATCATCTTGAAGCAGTTGCGCAAACTCGGTTGCTCTTGTGACTGGGACCGTACAGGTTTCACTATGGACGAGACTCGCTCTAAGAGTGTCATCAAGGTATTCGTCGACCTATATAACAAGGGATATATCTACCGCGGTGTACGCATGGTAAACTGGGACCCTCAGGCTCAGACAGCTCTGTCTGACGAGGAGGTTATCTACAAGGATGAACATTCTAAGCTCTACTATCTGAAATATTATGTAGCTCCAGAAGACCAGAACAAGATTGAGCGCAAGGATGAAGGCAACGTAATGCATAAGGACGAAAAAGGTTATTATGCTGTTGTTGCCACAACTCGACCTGAAACTATCATGGGTGACTCTGCGATGTGCATCAACCCAGAGGATGCAAAGAACACTTGGCTCAAGGGACTACACGTCATTGTGCCATTGGTAAACCGCACCATCCCTGTCATCGAGGACGGTTATGTGGACATTCAATTTGGTACGGGCTGTTTGAAGGTGACCCCTGCTCACGATATCAACGACCACGCATTAGGCTTGAAGCACGGACTGGAAACCATCGATATCTTCAATGACAATGGTACTATCTCTGAGGCTGCCGGAATGTACATCGGCCAAGATCGTATGGATGTGCGCAAGCAGATTGCCATCGACTTGCAGAATGCCGATTTGATGGAAAAAATCGAGGATTATGATAATAAGGTGGGATTCTCTGAGCGTACCAATGTGCCTATCGAACCGAAACTGAGCACACAGTGGTTCTTGAAGATGCAGCACTTCGCAGACATCGCTCTTGGCCCTGTGATGGATGACGACATCGAATTCTATCCTAAGAAATATAAGAATACTTATCGCCACTGGCTCGAGAATATCAAGGACTGGTGTATCAGTCGACAGCTATGGTGGGGTCATCGCATCCCTGCTTACTACTTCAAGAATGCAGAAGGCAAGAATGAGGTTGTCGTAGCAGAAACTGCAGAGGAAGCTCTCAAGTTGGCTCAACAGAAGAACCCGGCTGTGAAGGCTGAGGATTTGCATCAGGACGAGGATGCTCTCGACACATGGTTCTCTTCATGGCTTTGGCCTATCTCTCTCTTCGATGGTATCAACAATCCTGACAACGAGGAGATAAACTATTACTACCCTACTGCCGACTTGGTAACAGGTCCGGACATCATCTTCTTCTGGGTAGCTCGTATGATCATGGCCGGCTATGAATATCGTGGCAAAATGCCTTTCAAGCACGTTTACTTCACTGGTATCGTTCGTGATAAATTGGGTCGTAAGATGAGTAAGAGTCTCGGTAACTCTCCTGATCCTTTGAAACTCATCGAGAAGTATGGCGCTGATGGTGTACGTATGGGTATGATGCTTGCTGCACCTGCCGGTAACGATATTCTCTTCGACGAGAGTTTGTGCGAGCAAGGTCGTAACTTCAACAATAAGATATGGAATGCATTCCGACTGGTTAAGGGTTGGAATACGGCAGACATCGAACAGCCTTTGTGCAACAAGACTGCCGTAGCTTGGTTTGAGGCTAAACTGAAAGAGGTGAACGATGAAATGCAGAAGCAGTTTAAGGAGTATCGTATCTCTGAGGCGCTGATGACTGTCTACAAACTCTTTTGGGATGAGTTCTCTAGCTGGTATTTGGAGATGGTAAAACCTGCTTATGTCAACGGTGAGGCTCAGCCTATCGACAAGATTACTTACGAGGCTACTTTGAAGTTCTTTGATGCGCTACTCAAGATGTTGCATCCGTTCATGCCATTCATCACCGAGGAACTTTGGCAGCATATCTATGAGCGCAAGGAGGGTGAAAGTATCATGCGTGCAACTCTCGAGTTACCGGCACCTAATGCTGATAATTTGAAGTTGACTGCTGACGTGGAATTGGTAAAACAGATTGTGAGTGGTGTTCGTACCGTTCGCAACCAAAAGAATATCGCCCCAAAAGAGCAACTCGAATTGCAGGCTGTCGGCGTAAACAAGTTCGAAGCTTACAACGAGATTATCTTGAAGATGGCTAACTTGAAGGCTATCAACGTGGTAGCTGAAAAAACCGCCGACGCCAGCGGTTTCATGGTAGGCACAGATGAATATGCTGTACCTGTTGGTGATTTGATCGATGTAGAGGCTGAACTGGAGAAGGCTCAGAAAGAGCTGGAACACCTCGAAGGCTTCCTGATGGGTGTTCGCAAGAAACTAAGCAACGAAAACTTTGTGGCTCATGCTCCTGAGGCTGTCGTTGCACGCGAACGCAAGAAGGAAAGCGACTCTCTTGAAAAAATTGCTGCCCTGAAGGACACAATTGCTGAGCTCAAGAAGAAGTAATATCGAAATAGATTATTACATTTATATGAAGAAAATCCTATATTTTATAATAGGTGTATTGGTAATCCTCGTTGGTGCAACATCTTGCTCCGACGAGGATTCTTCTGTTCCTATCGAAGAGAAGTATACTCAACAGACGATACTGATGTATCTGCCTTGGACGGGGGATGCTTCGGGTAGCA